>VMHT01208153.1_pt1 | contig 43476 bp, 39 predicted proteins | sample 4693611 | NCBI WGS metagenome assembly VMHT01 (sample SAMN12280063, study PRJNA550983) | marine metagenome | isolation source: seawater sampled from same location over 5 years 0.02-0.2 micron viral filtrate | place: USA: collected off the coast of southern California halfway between the port... ...
ACCTGTGTTATCTGGCATTGATTGCATATCTGTTGTGCTTGCAACTAATAAAGTTCCTTCTATTTGATAAATGATACCACCACCTGATTGTATACCTTTTCCTTTTGCAAGTTTCTCACCTTTATCTACTCTGGTAAATGTAGATAGTGTTCCTTTTTTTCCAACAATTCTTTGAACTTGTTTTATATCTCTTTCACTTTCTGCATTACCGACATGAAATACACTTACTTTTTCTTTCCCCAATATACTTTGTATTTTTTTAGTAGACAATGGAACATAATTAGCATACCAACGACCGAATGTTGCGTCAAATGTTGATGTTCTATGAACCGAATGAAACTTTGGTTCTTTATCATCATCTTCTGTTAGTTCGTTCTTCTTTTTCTTTTTGGATGTATCAGGGTTGTAATATTGATGTTCCCCATCTTTTTGATTTGCAGGTGTTGGTGATTGGTTTCTAAGATAGTTAGGTTTGTTTAACATTTCTAAAAACTTTTTCTTTTCTAAGTCTTTTATTTTATCACCAATTGCCTTTCCTTTTAATCCAACTATATCACTACCCTTTACACTCAACTTAAATGTTGCAAGTTTTCTAAAATCTTTACCAATCATTCCACCCCACACAACGATTTGTCTTGGTGTTAATGTAGTTTTCTCTTGTGCCTTTTTAACCATATAAATATTTTCTGGTTTGAAGTTAGTTAAATAAACTAAGAACTGAATGTTGTTACTTTCTTTTGCACTATACTTTAGTGAGTTTAATTGTTTACCTAACTTACTTACATCATTCTTTCTTAAAATCATTGCAAGAAATAAAATATAATCCTTGACATTTGGATAAGGTTTTCGTATATTTAGTTGTGGTAATATTTGTTTTGTAAATCCAAACTTATCACATGCTTCCATAAATAATTTAGGATTTTTACCCTTTTCTATACCCTTTACAAATTCTTCTCTAATTCTTTCTCTACTTACACCCTTTAAACTTGGATTATCTAATAATGCCTTTTCAGTATCTTTATCCATCTTACCACCGATAACTGCTTGAAATCTCAATGCTCTTAATTTTCTTAACGGGTCTTCGTCAAATCTTCGTTTTGGATTACCAACCGTTCTTACTAATTTATTTTTTAAATCTTTTAATCCACCTGTTATATCAACTATCTCATCTCTACCAATATCATAAAATAATGCATTGATAGTTAAATCTCTTCGTTTAACATCACCTTGTATATCAGAAAAATCTACTGCATCAGGTCTTCTACCCTTACCAATATCTTTTCTGAATGTAGCAATCTCATGTCCACCCACAACCACAACACCAAATTGTTTACCAACTTCATATGTTTTGAATCCACCTTGTTTTGCAATCTTCAATACTTCCTCTGGTTTTGCATCAGTTGCCAAATCAAAATCTTTTGGTGATTTACCAAGGATTGCATCACGAACTGCTCCACCTACAATGTATAATTGTTTTTTGTTTTTCTTGAATAATTTATACAACCCTTTAATATCACCAGGAACTTTTACTTGAACTTTCTTTCCCTCGGTAAACTTATCTGCTCCTCTCATGTCTGGATCAGGTGCAACTGAATCTTTACCTGGTTTCTTGTTTGGTAACAATTTTCTATCTGATTTTATTATTCGGAACTTTAATGCCGTTCTATTATTAATAAGTAAATCACCCTTTTCATTATAACCAATAGTCTTAACTTTAGTTTTTTTATTCTTAAAACGGCCTGTTAAGATAGTGTCCCCAATTTCTACGGGGATTTCTATATCTTCTATTAAAGGTTTTGTTAACCATTCTGTTAGTCTGTTTTTCATTTATCTACCATTTACGACAAGACCAGTAACGAGCTTTATGTCTTGGGCCTGGACTATCACAATTGTGTCTTGCCCTAAATGCTTTACGAGCTTTAGGATTAGACTTTCTAATTCTCATAGTACCACCCTTAGCATCCCCACCTTGTCCAAAATTAACTTTAACCGTGTTACCTTTAGGGTTTTTAACATACACCTTAAATTTCTTTGTATCACCTTGCATTGGTTTACCAAGTTTTACTTTTCTTCCTTGATATTCTGCCTCATTGATATCTTCATTGTTAAAATCAAATGTATATCCACCAAACTCACCTGTATTAGATTCGTAATAGAGTTCGTTTTCACCTAACCAAACATTAGTTTGAACACCCTCTTTCTTTACACAATTAGGATATTTCTTACCGAACATAGTTTTCATACCTTTCTTCTCATACCCCTTCCAACACTTTTCATCAAGACTCCAAACTTTGAATTCTTTAACATCTTTTTCTTTTTCTTTTGTAATCCCATCTATTCTTTTAGATAAGTTTTCTTTCTTTTTCTTCTTCTTACCCTTTTCTTCATATCCACTTGCAAATGCTGCCTTTCTTTGAGCATCACTAGCAAATCCCTCTTTTTTGGATTTGTTACCCCAATTCTTTGCACCAACTTTTCTACATTTTACCAATGCACCACTAGCGTAAGCAGAAGGCCATACATCATAACGAGATTTTACTTTATGATAACACGCATCTTTTTCTCCAGCAGCCTCATCAAATTGAGCTTCTGTGAGTTTCTTTCCTACTAATTCTTCTAACTTCATTATGTTCTCCGCTTTCGTTTTTACTCTAATTGGTTTTTTACCACCACCTCTTATTGATGATGTTCCACCACGATTTGCTTTATTTTGTGCACTTCGTTTTCTACGAGTAGCACTTTCCTTATCTTTCTTACTCATACTACGAGCTTTACTTGCAGGAACACATTTTGCATATGCTCTCTTTTTACCACTTGTCCCACACGCTGGATGTTTACCACTTTTATCTTTCTTACCGATATTCACCCATTTATCACTAAACCATTTTTTTAAATTTTCATCAACAATATTTCCACAATTAACACAAGTATTTTCATGTGCCAATAATTCTAACATATCATTCTTAACCATCATCTTTTCTTTTGATGATAATTTAACTTTCTTTTTTCCGATTTCTCTCGGTTCATCTAAATGTTTTCCAAATTCATTTATGTTTTCCATATAAATATCTTTAACATCTTTCCAATTAATATCTGTCATTGCGTGTTCTGGTTTATATACACCTTTCTTTGGTTTGAAATCTCTCATATGTGGAACAATATCAATACCTCTATCATCTACTTGATTGGCATGGAAACGATTGTATCCGTTTTTCTTTGATTTTGTAATCACTACAAAACCATCACCTCTTGTTACCAACTTGTCCAAGTCTTTAGCAGTTTTCTTATCCATCTTACCACTTTTTACTTTAGATAATAATTGTTTTAAACTTTTTTTCATAATTTATCTCGGTGGTTTGGAATCCCAAGGCCCCCAATGTCCTAATTTTACCATTTGTGTTGCTGCTTCTTTACCTGTATATTTATAGACTGGATATCCCTTTACGGGTATTCCACCTAACTTATAATACTTCTTTTTTGGTAATGCCAATTTCTTTCCATTGGAAAAATCCATTACCATACTTCCTTTCTCTATCCAACAATGACCATAAGGTTTCCTATCACTTGCCAACAAAGCAACTCCGTGACACAACTTAAATTGTTTATCACCCATTTTTTCAATGATAAAATTACCATTGGCCTGATAACAATCTCCAGCCATTATACTGACAATGTTCTCTTGAACCAACCAAATAAAAATCGTTCTTGTTCAGGTTTTTTATTAACTAAATCGTAATAGTGTTTTAATCTATAACAACGAACTCTATGATCTGATGGTTTGTATGTTTCAACTGCACTTTTAGTACCTGATCCAAATCCACCATCAACTGCCAAGTCAGCACCTTTTGCATTACATGCTCTTTGTAAAACTCTTACTGCAGTTCCTCTACCTTGATTTACACACATATCAAAAAAGATATGTTTTAAATTTTCTGGTAAATCATCTACTTTATTTCTATCCCAATAATCTCTTTTGTAAATTTCTTTAGCACCATCTTTTGTAAGATTCTTGATATCTACATCAGGATAGAATCTACCTGCAATACCAAAATTAGTTTCTCCACCTAAGTCTTTTGGATCATGTACATATCCGCCTTCATGTTCAAGTGTTATTTCTATAATTTCATCAAATGTAGTTAACATCTTATTTTCTCCTATTAAGTAATTTTTGTTTACGAACCCACATCTTTCCGATTTTGTTTTTGATGGGTTTGTTAACAAACTTTCTAACAACTTTAGTAACCAATGGAACAAACTTTGCCTCCGCTTCTTTATCGGATAGATGTTTTGAATTATCAACTATCACGAAATTATTTTTGAATAAGTTTTGAAAAGAACCAAGATTCTGTTGTACATCTTTCCAACTTTTCTCTAATAACTCTGGTGGTAAGATTCTATCTCTTTCTTGATTTCTTTTTTGTGCAACTTCCAATGAAGTATTTACCATACACATATAAGTATCGTATCCATCATCTTCTAACATTTTTTTCATAGTTTGGATTTTACCGAAATCGTGTCCTGTACCATCTATTATCATACCCAACTTACCTTGTTGGTATAATTTCATTCTTTGTTTGGTAAGTGATTTTGAAAAAGTTCTTAACCCACTATAATCTGATTGTGATGGGTCTGTTAAATTTTTAAATACCTCATCAGGCATTTTATCTAAATCTGTACCGAATCCGAATTTCTTTAACAAAAATTTTAATTCTTTATCAGAGTTTACCATCTTCATACCACTCATAGATATATTAAATTTATCTGGTATACCAAATAGATTTTTTGCAACATAAGTTTTACCACTACCAGGACCACCTGCAAGAAATACGGCTTTGAATATACCTTTATCTTGTATACCCTCGTGTATTAAGTCCATTAATTTGATCATAGTCTTTTCCTGTAAATTTTGAATAATTTGTACAACTATAAATATAAAAGAATACTAAATTATGTGTTTTTTATAAATGTCAAGTTTACTTAAATCCCAATAATCCTTATATGATCCAGTCTTTATATTGGTATTGTTTTCTTTAATTAGTTCATCAAACAATAATATACCATCTGCTGCATGTTCTGGTGGCATATACATATTATATCCCAACATTGTAGGTGTATCGTCTTTATACCAAACACCACTTGATAAGTTTCTACCAGAATATCTAATAGTTCTTAACCAATCATATGCATCTTTATCATTTAGTAATACAACACCACCCTTTGTCATTTTTAATGGTTTATTGTAGTGAAAGGACATACACATATATGAGTCTTCGATGTACATATCTTTTTTAAGATAATGTGCACAATCATATAAATTGTATGGTTTTATTTGATAATAACCATTCCATTCTACATCTTTAAATTTAATTGAATGATTACTTTGAATTGATAATGATGGTAGTGAAATAAATGTTTGTTTTGGTAATTCTACATAAGAACTTTGTTTAAGATATTTTAAACATAAAAATAATGCATCAGTACAATTATCAAGTACTACTGCATATTTAGAACCACAATATGTAGATAACTTCTCTTCAAATAAATCTACAATCTCTTGAGGATCGTCAAACTCATAACCACTATCTTTTAATAATTTAAATTCTTTTCTTTCTACTCTCATTAATAACCTTTGTTTCATATGCTCTATTTCTTCTTCCCCACCAAATGTTTGTTTGAGCCCAATCTTTAACATCACCATCATAATTTTCTGATTGGAACTCGTAAGTATGTCCACCATTTTTGATAGGTTTAGAATCATATATAACTTCTTTTAAATTATAATTAAATGATAACTTCTTTGGATAGTTTTCAAAAGGATCTTTAACTATAGCTTGTTGGAACTTAACAATATCCTGTATCAACATTACATCTACATTAGGAAAAGTTTTTATTAAAAAATCTTGAATTTCACTATAAACTTTATCTTTATTCATCATAGTTTTTATTGCAGTAGATTCTTCAAAGTCCCAATAATAATTACCTGTAACCTCTTCTACTTTTCTACCCCAAAGTTCTTCTTTCTTTAATATCTTAGTTAATATACTTCTTATATCTTTTAGTTCACTACCAAGAAATGTATTTGGATTATCACTCATATGTTTATATAAAGCATCATAAAATTCTTTATACTGAATATTGTCTGTAACTTTTAAAGTTCTACTTATATGTTGTGTAAATCCTAAGAAATGACAATACATGAACATCCATCTCCACATAGAAGCCTCAATATACTCATCTCTGTTCATTGTTTTACTACCAACTACCATATATTCCTTTTCATCTTTTAACATATCGGGATAGTCGTGATGAAAGAATGCAGGTGTAGTTTCTACGACATCAATTTCATATTCTTTAATATAACTTGGTTCAAAAAATGGTGTATTCGGTAATGCAGTCATTGGATACACACCAACATAATCGTGGAATTCCATATCTAATATCTGATAAATACCATCCTTAAAAGTATCAATTGTTTCTAATGGTAGTCCAAGAATTAATTCAACATAACTTACCAATTCCTTATCTTTATATAAATCAAAGAATTCCTTTAATTTACCATTATCAACATTTTTTCTTCTCACTGCCTTTAATACTTCAGGATTCATAGATTGTAATGCAATCGTAATTCCTTTCATCATACCTGCCTCTGTAAGTCTATGTGCATACTCAATAACTTTGTCTGCCTTTGCCTTTGCCCAATCTACACGAATGTTATCAGGAAAACCAGTTTCTTCTTTTAACTTTGTCATGTACTTAACTTGATCAAGATGTTCTTTAAACAATCCATAATTAGAATCTGCATTGTAGAAAAATAATACTTTATTTTTTGATAACCAATCTAACTCTTTAAATATCTTATCATTAGTTTGTTTTGCAATCTTTTGAAAGTATTTATCACCGATTTCACAAAATGTACATTGATAAGGACATCCACGAACACTTTCGATTGTTCCCTCAAAATCATACTTGTGATCTTTAATCTTAACTAAACTATCAAATAATCCATCTAAATATGGACTTGGCATTGCATCAATATCTTTAATTCTTATTCTCGGTGGTGTTGATATCAAATCACCAAGTGGTGGATTGATAGTAATTCCCTCAACTTTAGTCCAATCTTTATCTTTAAGGTATCGTAGTAAAATATCTTCGAATGTTAACTCACCCTCACCATGAACTAATATATCAATGCCTGGATTATCTTTACAAAATTGTTTACATCTATCACCTTTAGGTGTTCCTTGTCCACCGAATACAACTATACATTGTGGATTTATTTCTTTTACTTTTCTTATGATTGAAGTGTTTTGTACTGAATTCCATACAAAATTAGAAACACCAATGATATGAGAATCTTTTATTTGTTCAACAATTTCTTCCTCATCCTTTCTATAATACATCCAATCTTCCATTTCTAATGAAAAATTTTCTACAATAGTTGGATTTAGGCGACAATGTCCCCATATCAAACCAGTTGAGTATGGTAACTTAACTTGATTTGCTGTTATATCCGATAATTCTAAAAAACTTATTTTATACATTTTTCTATATTCTCGAATAGTTTTTTAAATTGTTCATCTCTTGATTTTCCTAAATCCATGAAGTGGTTTTTATTATGTATTAAAATTTCTTTCATATCTGAATACCACTTTTTCCATTCATTTGTTGTCATTTTTTCTAATCTTAAAACCTCATTTACTATTGCTTTATATCTTTTTTTATTGTCTCTGATTTTATCATAAGACTCATCAATATAAGGTTCAAAAGTTTTAAATCCTAATTTTTTAAGTTCACTCATTGTTCCTGGTCTACCAAACATAATAAATGGATGATAATTACCTACACATTTCCATGTTTTTTCTGTTATGTAGTCTGTATCTACAAAGAAATTTGACTCAGTAACTATACTATAATAAGTATCGCAAAATGGTTTTTTAGTATCATAACGAAACCCATGTACATGAGATAAGTCATGGTGGTCAATCATATTCTTTTTTCGTTTTACCACTTCTTCAATATGTGGTTTTAATTCTTTCTCATAATGTTCTAATGAATCATAAATCTGTAAAAATTCATTCCAAAATGAATCTATTCTTTTTGGAAACTTAAAGTCGTTTCTCAAAGAAAATTGAAAACTTACTAAATTTTTATCTAATAATTTGTATTTTAAAAATTCAGAAACTAACATTGCTCGATGTGGATGCATTCTTCTATTAAAAGATAAAAAATTATGTTTTCTTTTTTTACCAAGACTTTCTAAAAATTCTTCCTCTGATACTGAACCCAATCTACCTTGTGTTCTTTTTTCCTCAAAATTTTCTACACCAATATTATACTCATATCCCTTTTCATATAAAAAATAATGATAATTTAATGTAGATATTCTATCACTTGTAATTTTATTATTTCTACAAAATTTATTATATTGTCGTGTTATACCATAATTACCACTTGTAACAAGTATAACTTTATTTGGATTCAATTTATTTGCATTACATATAATGTGTAACCTTTCAAAGAATTCATTAGTTACTAATCCCTCGTGAACCATCGTTATTAAAATTGCACCCTTTGATGATTTTAATTTACTCATAGTCGTTTGTGGTATACCTCTTGTAAAATCCCAATTATAATATAATGATTTTTTTGAAAGACTCATACCAAAACTATTTTTAAAATCACCAAATATTTCGACAGGATATATCCACTTGTCTGAAGATTTAAGTTCAGATGTATTAATTACTAACTCTTCAAAGTAGTTTCTAAAACTTGAATTATATACATGCCAACCTACACCAAACTTCTTCCTAACTAACGCTTCAGTATCGTCATAATGTCCACCTCGTTCTGATAGGATATAACTTAACACATCAGGGTGTAATGCATTTGGTATTAAATATGGATTGTTGTGATCAAATACTATTTTCATATTAATTCTATTACTCGTTTTTTCAAAACATTATTAAAGTACACTTGATGTCCATCCCACTTAACATGCAAATTATCATCCCACATAGGTAACTTTGTTTCTTCTGCATATTCTACAAGACCATCATAGTCATTGTGATGAACAAATTTTTCTTTATCAATTAAGTCCCACAAATGATGTGTTTCCGAATATGGTTTATGTAAAAATTCTCCATCCTTATTAGTAAATATGTTCTTCATAGTATGAAAAATGTATTTAATTTTATTTATTTTTAAAAACCATTGTAAACTCAATATTGACTCGTATGTATTTATTATTGAGTACTCGTCTGTATAAAAGTTTTCATAGTATGTATTCATCCATTCTGCATACTCTTTATATGTATATCCATCTTTTGATGGAAACCCACCACTTCGTAAGTAACCCCAATCTCTATTCTGTGAATTATAACTAATGTTGAATCCCTCGTCAAGTCTTAATGGTTCAGTAGTTCCTAAATTTTTAGTTAGTTCAGGCCATTTATATGTTTCATTTTTAGATGCAAATAAATCTCTACGAATAGGATCACTCCACATAACTACAACCAATATATCTTCTGGATTTTGTTGTGGTTTATCAAGTACATATTTTAATCTTTTAATAACTCTCTTTGATATCAAACTATTACCAGAAGCAGGTTCTCCTGTATGGTAACTCCAAGTAAAATCTTGAGACTCTTCTAACGCGTTTGTCCATGTTTTTTCAGATTCTTTCATTATAGGTAAATCTGCTCTTTTAGAAAAACTACACCCACCTGTAATTAATGTTTTATATTTATTTTGCATTATAGTAATCTCCATATTCTACTAATATTGTTGATTTATCAGTACTATATGCTTTCATAAATTCTTGAAAGATATCTTCGGTGTTTTCAAGAACAACTACATTAACTTCATGTAACATACTCTTTAACTCTTTAATATAGTTTTGTGTATGTTGTACTCCACCATTTAATGGTTCAAGAGAACCTATTGCAGTTCTTATTATAACTCTTGGTTTCATAATACCATTACTCATACTTTGTATTTTATCTAAATGATTTACTAATGAATCCATACCTCTTAATAAAAAATCCATTCGTGGAAAACAACTAATTGGTGTATAACCATTTAATGCCATTCCGATACTCATTCCCATTTGAACCTCTTCAAATACTGGTAGTTCTAATCTTTTGTTATCATCTACATCCTCTAAAGTACCAAAAATAGAATTACCACTATATTTAACTGATTGTCCCATAAAGATAGTATCATCTTTATCACTCAACCATTTCATTGCTCGGTTTAATTCGTTTTTATATTTCACGATTCTATTCCCCTGTTTAGTTCCTACTACTTGAAGTTTCATTGCCATATCATGGAAACCAAATGCAGTTTTTTTTCTATGTTCCATTACTGAAATTGTATGGTTACCCAAAGAAAATTTACTTGTAATATTTGGTGGTGCAAATTTCAAGTCATATTTTTTTAAATATTCATAATTTCTATGAATTAGTAAGTCTTCGTTTTCCTTTGCAACATCACCCGAATCCTTATTATAATAAAATATATTACCTATTTTATTTCTTGTGTTTGTGAAGTAATCTGATGTTGCCTCACAAAACTTTTTTGATCTTATTGTCAATCCTCCATTGAAGTGTCCTATATCATCTATAATTTCTGATGTATTTTTTTGATATCCATCAGAGATAGTATAAACAAAGTCATACTCAAGAAACTCTTTTGTCCACTTTTCAATATTAGTTATTTGACAATCCCATTGGATTAATAGACAATGTTTTGCTTCAAAAAACTTATGTAAATATTTTAATACAAATTCTCCATAATCTTCATAATCTAAAACACCATCTAAGTGTATCCAATTTTCTTTTGATGTCGGTGGTGATTTTGGTGACACAATTGCAAAACTACGAAATGGTAATTTTTTAAATTCATTTAAAACATCAACACTTTTCTCAAGTCTTACATCTGTTGCATCATCACCACACCCATCAACTAAACGAACATCAACATCATATTTGTAATCTTCGTTTACATAAACATGATTCATTTGTGGAATAAAGTTATCGTCCCAAAAATTACTCATATAGATTTATTCTTTCCCTTTTCATTTGACCACCTGGATTGAAGTGTGCATCTTGTCTAAGATAACTACCAAGTGCAGCTCTTCTCCATTTAGTCTTGGAATCATTAGTCTCTGAACCATGAATTACATGGGAATGTAAAAATATAACATCACCTGAATTCATTGGTAGATATACTTTTTCATATCTATCAGTCCAAACACCATCAACCCATTCTCCTGGTATGTGACAAGGTTTACCTCGTTCATTTCTCCAATCATCTGGATTTGTTAATAGTCTATCCTCATCAATATTGATTGGTAAACAACTTTCAACTTGTGATTCTGGATAAACATATAGACATCCATTCTCATAATTACTATCATCAATTGCACATGATGCATTTATAATATCACCTCTGTTTGCATGTGAGTAAAAAATGTTTTGATGTACATCTCTACCCAACTCACCTGGTGGTTTATAATACATCCAAGTTTGTAATCCATCTACTCTACCACCTATTAAAGTTTCAAGTATTTCCAATGTTCGTGGATGTCTCCACAACTTATCAAATAACTCTGAATCTTTATGTGTATATGCATATGGTCTTGTATTATCATCTTCATCTGAAGTTTTTCGTAATTCAATTAACCTATTACTTTCTTCTCTATACTCGTCCATAACCTCTTTGGGAAATATATTTTCTGTATAATATCCCTTTTCATTATAAAAGTCGAGTATTTCCTTATTTGTCATCTCTAAACTCCTGTTCGTACCATTCCATAGTTTTCCTTAAACCCTGAATTAGAGTATGTTTCGCCTCCCATTGGTACTTAGTTTTCATCTTATCAGAACTTATCTTTCTGATTGGTATCATAGATGGTTTTCCACTAATATATTCTATTGGTGCATTATAATCTGCAATGGCCATACAAGTAGTTAGTATTGTATTGATATTGAAACTTTTATTTGAACCAATATTTACTACTTCATATTTCTCTTTACATTCTTCCATTACGGTAACTAACCCATCTACAAAATCTTCTATATAAATTATATCTCTAACTTCTTCTCCATCACCCCATACTTCAATTGGATTGTGTTTATCCATTACTTTTTTTATTGTTGCAGGTGTAACATGACACTTATCAAAATCATACTTATCGTGTGGCCCAAAACAATTACCTGGTCTAATTACTAAACAATCCATATTTGGTGATAATTGATTTGCATATAAATCACACAACACTTCACCATATCGTTTCATCCAACCAACTGCATGGTAAACTGGATATGGTTCTTCAAATATATTCCAAGTCTCATCAACCAATTTATCATCACTTGGTGGATATACGGTTGAACTACTGATAAATACATACTTCTTCACTTCATTAAAATATGCAGCTTCAATTAATTGTGTATTTACTATGACATTAGGTGTAACATGAACCAAAGGTGATTTCACGGTATCAACTGCATTTGAAGTATTTGCAGAACAATTAACTACAATATCCATACCCTTTGTAATTTCTTTACAAAAATCCATATCTCGTAAATCACCATAAGTGTATTCCACACCCTTTACTCTTTTATTATTTTTATGTATTGTACCATAAACTTCGTACCCATCATCTAATAATCTTTGTACAAGATTATATCCTATTAGTCCTGATGTACCTGTTACTAAAATTTTCATACTATTGCTCTCCCTTTCATTTTTTCCCAATCTTTATTTTTTCTTACTTTGTTATTTACTTTTAAAACTGAATCTAATAACTCGGTATCAAATTCACTAACAATCGCAGAAACATCTTTTGGTAAACAATGTCCACCAAATCCTAAATCACCATCAGGACCTGGTACAGCCCAATGTGATTTACCTAATCTTTCATCGTATGTTGCATACTCCACAACTTTATCATAATCAATACCCACTTCATCGGATACCATCTTCATTTCATTTGCAAACGATACCTTGGTTCCCAAGTAACAATTGATAAAATATTTAACCATTTCAGCAGTCTTACTACCTGTCTTGACTATTGTTGCATGTGGGAATACTTTTGAATATATTTGTCTTAGTTTGTTAGTACCTTGTCTAACACCACCCAATATAATTCTTTTTTGATTTTTAAAATCCTCAATAAAGTTTGCTTCTGTCAAAAACTCTGGATTGAATATAACATTTACACCTTTATACTTCTTATGTAATCTGTCTGTAGTTCCTAATGATATTGTTGATTTAATTACTACAATTGGTTTAGAGATATTACCCAAGTCAACCCTATCGTCTATATCCTTAACCACACTCTCAACTATATCTGTATGACAAGTTCCATCCGTATTCATTGGTGTAGGAACACACACAAATATAACTTTACAAGTTTCAACCAACTCAGTTAAATCACAAGTGCTCTTATCTTCATCATACTTATCGTATGTCTCTATATTGTAATGTGGTTCAAATCCAATTTTAATTGCACTACCCACATATCCTTGTCCTATAATTCCTATATTCATTTTAAAATCCCTCTTTCCCTTGTTCAGGTGGTATTATCTCTTGACTTATTTCTTTGTATACTATTGGTGTTTTATTTAAAACAATATCTAATATAACATTTCTATTATGTATAAATTTTTCTTCCATACTATTGTAAATTTTATGTAGTTCTTCCTTATCCATTTTCATTACTCTATCAACTTCATCTAAAACCATTTTAAGTCTTTTAACTGGATGTGGTTCATCATCATAACTTTCATCAAATAGTTCAGGAAAAGTTTGAAATCCCATTTCTCTTAGTTTTTTCAAGCTATATTTTGCATTCACTATTACAAATGGATGATAACACCAAAGTGCATTTAAAGTTTTTTCTGTTAGGAATATTGTTTCATGTTGATGTAAATCCCAAGTGTTGTATTCAAGTTCATAGTTTGTTTCAGTCACAACACTAAAATATGAATCTTTATAAAATTCATAATTAGGACTATATCGACCTTCAAATGATTGAGAATTATCAAATGTTTCCCAATCAATTCTAATTGGAATATTTTTTAAAAATGTATCATAATAATCTAAAGTATCGAGTTGTGTTAATATTTTTTTAAAATCTTGAAACTCTTCTTTACCCATAGTTTCATCTTTTAAATCATCATTAAAACTAATTAATCCCTCTTTTTGATATTGTTTTTTTAATAAATGTAATGTTACCAAAATTCTATGTTTCATTGGATTTGCAATTAATGATAATATTTTATTGTTTCTAATTTCTTTATTCATTTTTAATTGTAATCCATCTGTATCATATAATCTATTATACTCACCAGCCATACTTGATATCCAACCATCCTTATTGGTAAAATCATTTACACCAAAATATACGAAAGGTAAATAGATATTATCATATATGTTCAGAAGTGGTTTTTTAGTATCATATATCCATTGATTGAAATCTTCTTTATCAATTATATAATTATCTTCCATTGTAGATCTTGGTATTAACTCATCTTCCGCTCTCATATTTCTCCACACATCATGTGAATCTAATACATTTAGTGTAGTTGCATATATGTAGATTTGATCTGGACGAATACCATATAATGAACAAAATTTATAAATAAACTTCCATCTCATTCCCATATCACTACCCTCACCAAAACCATCAATTACTATTTTAAAATTAGTATTTGCATTAGATATTAATTTTCTCATATTTTTAACAATATCTTTATTTAAAAAATGTCCATCCAAATCAAAAAGAAAAAGAGTAAATATATCCCAACCTTTCTCATCAAACATATCATCATAACCATCTTCTATATAATATGTCTTCACTTGAAAATTAGGATCACCTTGATAAAATATCCTAAATAAATTACTACTATGGCCATTGAATCTTATAACATTCATATACTCATTACCTTTTTAAGTTTTTTTAAAACTCTATCACTTTCAACTCTATTATCAAAAAAGTGATTTAAATTATGTAATCTAATTTCATTTGTCTTCATTACTTCGGTGTGAAACTCATCATCTGACATCTCATTAAATCTTTTAATTTCCATAAGTACATGATTTAGTCGATTTTGCCATTCTGGTTTTGTATCATATGACTCATCAATAATATTTGAATATGTTTTATATCCCATATCTTTTAATCGTTGTAACGAACCTTGATTTCCCAATAATATAAAAGGTAATCCAAAGTAAAGAGGTCTTAGAGTTTTTTCTGTTAAGAATAAATGATTATCAACATTTGCTTCACTCTCCGATACAATATCTATAGAATGTTGTTGATACAATGGTAATAAGTTTTCTTTATGTGGTGTTAACCACTTCATATCCGCAAATGCATGTTTTATGTTCATATTTAAATGTTCATCTTTATCCATATTATGCATAGTTACTCTCGTATCATCAAGTATTGATCCTACTTCTTTTTCATATAATTCCTCTACACTTTTATAGTTCATATTTTTAAAATTATAAACATCTAAAGGTTTACCATATTCTAATTCTGAATGATTGATATATTTATCTAATTTGTGTTTCTTTATAGATTTTAAAAATAATTGTCTGTGTTCCTTTAACCTACCATTCATATTTAAAAATCTATATGGTTTTTTATCATTAAGTGTTTTAGTTATTGTATCCAATACTTTGTCTTTATATTTTGGACTAAAATTCTCTTTTATCGCAATTTCCATAAAATATGCACTAACAATGTTTATCTTATTATCAATTGAATTAATTTTACAATATCTATCATATTCTGTTTCTAATGAGTCATCACCCATAACCAATATAATTTTATCAGTAGGTAATGAAAATTTTGTAATCCATTTATATAAGTCTTCAAATATATGAAAGTCTGAAACTTCATGTTCGTGTGCAACTACTAAATAATCATATTCAGTAATAAGTTTCCCATTACAATCTTTTAACTTATCTCCATATATTCTTTCTATATTAATAATAGAAATATTACTATCATATCCTCGTGGATATATTTTATGAAAATAGTTTCCTAACATATAGTTCATATTAGTTACTCGACTCCAATTCTGTTAATAATTCTTTTAGTCTATCTATCTGTTCCCATGATAAATCTTTTGCAACCGTCCAATTGTGTTTTAGTCTCTGTTGTATTTCTTTACTATAGTACCAATTATGTAATTCGGTTAATGTATATTTTCCACTTATTCTTTTAATATTTTCACATACTTTTGAATATCTCATTTTGTCGTTTTCAATATTATCATATGATTCATCAAATATATCAAAAAAAGTTTGAAATCCAAATGACTTTAATACTTTTAAAAAACCTGGTGAACCCAACACAATAAAAGGTTGAAATGCAAGAATAGGTTTAAATATTTTTTCATCAAGAAAATCTGTAGTTGCCTGTGCATCTCCATTTGGTAAAGTTACAATATTGATATATGAATCAAAATGTAATGGATAATTTATTAATGTAGGATCCATAATAGAGTTTCTTCCCCATTTTTCATCACCATCTAAAAAAATAGGATTATCATCTTTAGTATACGAATAATGTGTCTTATTTAAAAGATTAGTTTTTTTAAGAAAACTATACAAATAATCTCTATGTTTCTTTTTTTCTCTATTCAATGATATAAAATATTTTGTTCTTCTAAACTTCTGTCCTGATTCAAATAGTTCAAGTGTATTACTTGTTGGATTTTTTTCTACCATATGTGTTAACAAATAATTAAAAGTATCGGTATTATTTTTAACACCAAACTTTGGAATACTTTTTACCACATCTGGACTTAAAATATAAACTGGATTATTGTGATTTAATTCAACTCTTGTACCACCCCAATTACTTGCAGAATCATCTATTAAAACAACAACTGGTATATGAATATCTTTGAGTACTTTTTTTATAAAATTACCATCGTGATAATCTTTAGTAAATTTCTCACCATTCATAACAAGTATATCACCAGTTTCATATTCAAATTCTAAATCTACTACTTCTTTAAATTCTTTATCAATCCACTTTAATATAGTTTTACATAACTTTGGAAAGTTATTTCCATTATCTAATATATAAATCATTTTTGTAATTCCTCGTAATATTCTATTGTTTCTGTTAATCCCATTTGTAATGTATATTCTCTTTCAAACCCATAGGATTTCATTCTATCTGTGTTCATTTGTCTTCTCATATCACCATTTGGTTTTGTTAAATCATACTCTATCTCTGTTCCAAAGTATGTACCAATCACACTTGCAATATCTGATATTCTAACTTCTTCACCACTACCAAGATTCACAACATCATTCACTCTATTCTGAACCATATGTATCATTCCACGAGCTACATCTTTTGAATATATGAAATCTCGTATTGGTGTTCCGTCTCCCCAAACATTTAATACTTTATTATGATAACCTTTTTTAATCATTGATGCAATCACGGTAGATTCATCACCAAAATTATCAAAAGGGCCGTATATGTTTGCTGGTCTAACAATGGATATATTTTTATAATCATTTGTAATACTAACAGCTTCACAACTTAACTCTCCCATTCGTTTTATGTATGCAGGAATCTTATCGTTCTCACTTGGAACTCTATCCCACACATCATCTTCATTATAAAATTCACTTGGTGGATAAACCCCAACTGAACTTGTGTAAAGAAACCAATCAGGTTTCCATTTACCAACTGCACGAATCACATTCGTATCAAATTGTAACATTGGTAAGTAATCTTCTGGTCTTTCCTTTACTCTCAAAGGTGAACCCTTAATACCTGCCAAGTGATATATGTGATCATAATCTGCAATAATACTCGTGTTACTACTATGAGTCATATCTAATCCATAATACTTTGCGTTACTTGGTAAATCTTGTGGTATGTTGAAATCTTTATCAACTACACCAACCTTATCATAAATTTTAGAACACAACTCTACAAGTTGTCTTCCTACCATTCCTCTCCCACCGATTATAAGTGCTTTCATTTTATCTCCTTTAGTAGATATTCAAACCATTCTTTATTTCCTTTATCATTTGGATGGCCATCGTTTTTTGCATAATAGGAAATATCTTTGTTTTTCAACTCTAAATCTATATAATGTCCACCACAAAAATCTTCCCAAGATATATCAACAAGTGAATCATAAACATTAAGATATTTTGGAAAGTATTTTGTTGTTAACTCTTTTAACTTACCGATTGAATTAAACATTATATTATCTATATTATTATTTTCAAAAATATTCTGTAAAGAGATAATAAAGTGATTTGTTTTTTGAACATATTCATCTTCAGAGAATAAATTTTTAAAGTAAAACTTCCAATGATTAAATTCTCGTGTTGTCCATGATTCAGGTTTGTTATCAACTAATATACTCATAATATCTATTTTTTCATATTCTCTTTCTGGTCTGTTTAACAATGTTTGTGGATGTTTAAATTCAAATCTTGTTGATTCTGTCCAACCGATAAGAAAAAGTGTATCGTTTAATTTATCTGTATTCTCGTGTATCCAATCAATTGTTTTTCTAAAAATCATTTGATTAGAACCACCACCCTCTGATAAATTAATATCTTTTGCACCAAAGTGTTTTGAGAATAATGTGGATACTCTATTCTCTTTATTAGTTGTACCATATCCCTCAGCCCAACTACAACCACAAGTAACTATGTATTTGTACTTTAATATTTTGGCCATACCTTTTCCTTAATTTTTGATTTTTCTTCAATAATATCAAATAAATAATTACTCCACTTTTTATGATTTACTTTATTAGGATGGCCGTCAATCTTTGAAATATATTCTGTATGTTCAAATGTTGTAGTTGAGTGATTACCACCACAAAATTCTTCCCAACTCATATCTACAAATCTATCAAAGATATTTTGTGTGGTTTGTAATAATCCTGATGTAGTATCGAATAGTAAATAATTAACATCTTGTTTTTGTAAAAATGATTCAAATAATATAATATCTTTAATAAATTTTTCTCTCATCAGTTCTTCACTAAAAAAATGTTCTACATAATATTTCCAATGTTTTGCATAATCTACTCCATGTTCTTTTACCTGATTATCAAATGATGGTTTATGTGTAAAACTTGTTGGATGTCCTTTATGAAATACTTGATTTATATCATCCCATATATCCCATCTATAATATCCTGAAAATCCAATAACAAAATAATGATTTTTGATATTACGATGGTTCAAAATATAATCCATCGTAGTTCTCATAACCCAATCATTTGATGCACCACCTTGACAAACATTTTTTTCTGAACATCCCATTAATTTAGATAAGTGATAACTGAATCGTTCATTCTTTTTAACTCCCATTCCCTGTAACCAACTTGCTCCATTTACATACAAAGTATTATACATCTTTAATTACCCTATAAAGTTTTCTAAAAAACATATTATTTGATTTTCTACCAGGATGTGTTTTGTTATTACCATAGTCTTCATATTCTAACTTGATATTATTATCTAAATGTTGTGAGTCTTCAATTGATAACAACACACTTGGTATATCTTTTAATAAAATTTTTGTTGACTCAATATAATTTTCACTTATACTTTTTAATTTTTCTTCACCAATTAATTTAATAAGTTTTTCCCATTTTGAACTCCATGGGCCACCTGGTTCATCTATAAAATCAAAACGATGGTGGTATGTAAAGTAAACAACTACACATTTTACATTTTTTATATTTGGTAATTCTCTCTTTAAAGTGTTATAAATGTATTCATTTGAACACGAACCTTGAGATAAATTAATTAAATTACAATTCATTTTTTCTGATAATCTATGCGACCAAGTATCCTCTATATTTAGTCCTAATCCAAAAGTAAAACTATCTCCAACCACAACTAAGTTATCATCATACCATTTACCTGAACCATCATATCTATATCCACTTTCATTAAAATGATAATCTGTTTTACTTGATGTGTCACCTGCATAATAGTTACTATGGTTACTAATTAGATGTTTTCTATTTCCTATATATTTTAAACTATCCATTTACAATTCTTTTCAACTTAACAAACATTTCACGATATACATTGTCATTAAAATGATTTATAAAATATTCATGGTTATGTATCATATCTTTTTTTGACTTATAAACTAATTTGTGTAATTCTGTTCTTGACATTGAACTTAATCTTTTAATATTCTCATATATTATATCAAGTCTATCTCTGCCATCTTCAACTTCATCGTATGAATTATCAAAGATATTATCAAAGGTTTTGAATCCTAATTTTTTTAATGCTCTTATAGTTCCTGGTTCACTTATCGGTATAAATGGTGTACCGAGTGCAAGAGGTCTCCATATCTTTTCTGTAAATATTGGCCCACAAGATGGTTCATTATAGAAACCACCATCTTCTTTACCAAAATTTCCTGAATATGTTTCACAACATATATCAAAATAAACATTTAAATATGATATTGGATTATAATACGGACCATATGTAGTATCATAATGTGTTAGTAATCTTGAACCTTTATCATTTTTTGCAGATTCACTTGAATGTGCAAGTGTCATAGGATCATCAATTCGTGAAGTTGTGTAATTTATATTATTTAAATCATCCAATTCAATTTCCATCATATCATGTGTTAATGGTAGTATTGGTTTTAATGTTTTCATCCACTCATCAAATTCTTTTTTTGGAATAGAACCACACAATTCATATAAATTAAATGCTCTCGTTGAATGTGTTGCATTACCCATTGATGGAAAGTTTATTTTGTTGTCTTCTTGTATTTCTTGAAAAGAACAATATCCCTTTTTATATAATCCATCTCTTACCAAATTATACATTAGTAAAACTCTTGGTGTTCTTGGCATAAAATTATTGAACATAAAGTGTTTCGGTCTTAAAAAATATTCTTGATTTAAAATTAAATTACTCCAAATATTATCTTTTGATAATCCTTTAAAGGAATCATATGCATTTGAACAATGTGTAACAAATGGTATTGCATTAATTTTTTTACTATACTTTCCCCACAATTCATCAACAAGTACATCACCATCACTATAAATTATACTTTCATGTGGTATTTGATTTTTGTCTAAGTATTCAATCGTATTTTTTATATTTGACTCTTCCATAATTCTACCCTCAGGAGAAGTATCAAACCATATTTTTGCCCTACCACTTTTTATATTTTCAATATGATTACTTGTTAATCCCAATTCTAAAACAAACTTTATCTGATTGTATGGTCCGTGATTTGATGAATCTGGTTGATATTCAACATATATAAGATATGGTTCATTTTTGTCTAAGAAATCCTCAGTATGATGTATTTTGAATTTATCCTTACCACCATCAAAAAAATAAAACAAATGTGATAATCCACTACCATATTTATTTTCCTCATCTGAAACATATAATCTCTGTGTTCCCCAAAGTTTCCAATGAGATGTTTTGCTTCCTGCTTTCCTTGGTTCTTCTGAACCAACTTCATTTCTATCAATTTCACTATATTTAAATGCAATAATATCTAACATACTAACTCCTAAAACATTACCCAATTACCAGTACCATGATGTGGATAATCACTTTTATATTTATAATAAAATACATCTTTAGGTACATCTTGTTTTTTACCCCAAGTTTTATCAACTGGTGTATTTGTAGAAAGGTTATTATCCTCAATTACAAACTCTAAAGGTAAATCATTGTTACGAGCATATTTATATACCTCGTGAAATATCCCACTTTCAAATGTCATATCACCAATGAAACACCATACTTTAGGTAATCTATTTTCACGATGTTTTTTATTATCTCTTTTTATAGATAAGGCAGTTCCCAATGCGATTGGTAAAGTTCCACCCACGATTGATGATGAATAAAATTTCCATTGTTTATCTATTGGATGTGTATCCTTATTTTCAGAATTAAAGTGATTAACACTCATACTCTTACCATCCTTAATTTGTCTCATTACATTATCTCTATCTATACCATGTAATAGTGCATGATAATGATTTCTCCAACTACAAAAAACCCAATCCATTTCACTTACATATTGAAAAACCTCTATCAATTGTTCTTCATTATTTGATGCAAGATGAACTGGTGCAGTAATTTCACCATCATTATAAGAATCTGCAACTTCTGTTTCGAAGTCAATTAAATCTTGTTTAGTTAAAGTTATATCTCTAATAACTCCACCATCTAAAATGTGTTTTGGTATCTGTACACTCATTTGTCTCTCCCATATACTATTGGATTATCTATTGGCCATTGTATTTTTAACATCGGATCATTCCACTTAACACTAATCTGTTCACTTGTATCAATATACTCATTTGGATAAGATTGTGTATAGTGAAATACACACTCATCAGTTAAACATAAGTGTCCATTAAGAAAACCTGGTGGAACTAATACACTCATATGATTTCTATCTGATATCAAATAACTTTCCCAATTTAAATAATTTACACTATCTTCTCTATAATCAACGACAACTAAATATATTTCACCATACACACAAGTAATGTGTTTCCAAGTTTCGTTGTCTCCGTGTAAACCTCTTAGGACATTCTTTCTTGAACGAGTGAATTTAGATATTTTTTCTTTTGGTGTTTCATATGAGTTTTCCCAATATGTCCACATCTCACCACGATAATCCATATGTGGTTTTGGTGCAAACATTGTTACTTCTGGTAAAACATCTGATTCTTTTTTATCGTATGGGAATGTCATAATGATGTTCCATAACTTAATGGAAATGCATTTCTATAATGTGAACTTTCTTGTGGAACTATAATTTGGTATGCCTGAATTAATTCTTGTACACCATCTTCAATACTATACTTTGGTTTCCAACCAGTAGATTCTATCTTTTTATTACTAACGACATAATCTCTTTTATCTGGATCTACAAAATAATCTGAATAAGTAATTGAAGTGTCAGGAATATATTTTTGTATTCTTTCTACTAATTGTTTTTTATTAATGTTTGTGTCTGATAAACCAACATTGAATATTTGTCCTTGATGTTTATCATAGTTTTCAATCATAAACTCAAATACTGATGCAACATCTTGTATGTGAATAAAGTTTCTAACAAAAGTTTTTTCAAATATTGTTATATACTTATCTGTCAATAACTTATATACAAATTCATTTACCAACAAATCCAATCTCATACGACTTGATACACCAAATACGGATGCCAATCTAAATACAATACCATTACTAAATGATTTGATATAATTTTCCGCATCACACTTGGTGTGTCCATAATGTGATACTGGTGTTAGTCTATCCTCTTCTGATACTTCCCCATCATTCCTACTACCATAACCACTATTAGTATTTGGAAATAATAATTGTTGTTCTTTAGTAATATTATCTACTATGTCTTTAATGTGATGGTAATTTATTGAAGTTGCAAGTTGTTTATCATTTTCACATGCAGGAAACCCTACAAGTGCTGCAAGTGGAATTATAACATCATGTTTTGTAACCTGTTCTATTAGTAATTTATAATCACGAACATCACCATAAATAAATTTGAAATTTGAATTTCCACATAAATCTATTAATGATGTTTGATTATACATCAAATTATCTATAATGGTTACACTATGATTTTGTAACAATTTTCTGGTGATAACTGAACCTAAGTATCCAGCTCCACCTGTAATTAATATTCGCATAAAAAAGCCTCCAAGTAATTAGAGGCATCTATATAGTAAAACTATTTAAATGCCACCCTTATTTTATAGTCTACGATAGTGGGTTAGGACTTTCTCCGAAGAGTGTTAGCACTACCTGACTTATATATAAATAGTTAGTAATCTGAAAAATCCTTAGAATATTTAAATGTTTGAAAATCTTCTGTGAATAAATCATATACAATTTTTTTTGATTTTTCAGTATAAAAATCTTTCCAAGATGGTAAATATTTTTCTGTTTCATTTTTGTTCATATCTAAACCAAGATTTTCAGTATCACCCCACATTGTACGAGAATCGTAACTACTTATCTTTCTTTCACTTTCAATTTCAAATATTTTGTTCAGAGTTGGATGTGTTTGTATCTCACTAATATCCACTCGTTCAAAATCTTCTATTGGAAAATTACTTAACTCGTTTACATATGAATGAGCATGTCCATCTTCAATATTACCCTTTTTGAATTCTTCACAAAAATGTTGAAAACTTTTTTGCCATTCTTCTTTAGTCATATCCTCTAATGTGGTTTTTAATTCTATCGGTTTATAATCTTTAAAATCATCTATTACTTCATACTGATAAACTTTTTTATTATTTTCTGTATGTTGTACACTTATTTTATATCCAAATGCCCATACTGAAAGAAACCTTTCATATGGATTTCTTGTAATTATAACTTTATGTAAGTTTTTATATACTTCCTTATCCATTTGTAGATAAAACCAAGATGATCTTCTAAATGAAGTATGTGGTATTTGTATCCATTGTTCAGGATAACACCACATTAAACAAGTTGTTAGATATGTTGAGGCTACCTTTTGATTAACTATGATTATTGCACTTAATTCTGATATATCTGAAGTTGAAAGAGGCCCTCCTGTTGATACAATATTTATTGGCATATTAGTAAACCTTTACTTTATATTTTTTACTGAATTCGACACCATCTTGATGTGAATTAACTATTGGTTGTCCTTTTATATTTAGACTTGTATTCAATACCATTGGACAACCTGTCTTCTTATAGAACTCCTTGATTAATTTATAGTAACCTGGATTATCTAATTTACTTACGGTTTGTACTCTTGATGTATTATCAACATGACATATTGCAGGATACCTTTCTGGATACTTACAAGGTGCAGTAAATTGCATAAATTGACTTTTCTTTACTGGCATATCAAATATTTCATGGGCATGTTCTTCAAGGACGGATGGGGCGAATGGACGAAACTTCTGTCGATGTTTTATTTCATTCACCCTATCCTTAATCCCATCTCCTCTTGGGTCTGCCAACAAACTTCTATTTCCTAAAGCTCGTGGGCCGAACTCTGCTCTACCATTAGCAACTCCTACTATCTTACCCTCTAATAATTCTTTTAAAACTTTATCAATTGGATACTCACCTTTAATATCATAACCAAGAAAACAATTATCAAAATTTAGGTGTTCACCTAATACATATGCAGCACATCCCAATGAACTTCCACCATCTCCTGGATTTGGTATAATCCACAATGATGGATATAACTCTTCTGCAACCATAGAATTTGCAACACAATTTAATGCAACTCCACCACCATAACACATATTATCTGTTTCAGGAACTAACTCCTTTGTTTTGAGAAAAATTTCGTATATCTCATCTTCTATAAGTGACTGAACATTTGCTGCTATATTAAACTTCCAATCTTCACTATCATCGTCTGGATAATGTATTGAGTCCCAACTCAAACACCCTCGATGTAAATTTGCACCCATTAATTCTTTTAACTCTGATTTGATGTCACGATTAGGTTTACCATATGCAGCCATACCCATTAGTATGTATTCATCTTCTTGTGGTTTTAATCCAAGTCGTTGTGTCATTGCACTATAGAATAGTCCAAGTGATTTAGGATATTTTTTTGAATATCGTTTTTCAAAGTTACTACCATTTGCATACCAAATAGTTAATGTTTCAAATTCACCAATTGCATCTATACATACAATTGCACTCTCATCATATGGTGATGTATAATATGATGCAGCAGCATGAGATTGGTGATGACTTACATATTCATCTATCTTGATACCAAATTGTTCTAAATGTGCAGATGGAAGATTATTTTTTGCAAATGCTTCTGAATATTGTCCTGCATATATTTGTCGTAACTTCTTACACCATGGTCTTTCAAAATACACAACCTTGTCCCAACCACCATATTGTTTTACATCTTCTATCATTTCCTTATTAAGAAGACTATCATTCTTGATACCACTATATCGTTCTGCATGTCCTGCATACAAAATATCTTTACCATCAAGTAGAGTTATACATGCATCGTGATTTAATGCGTTAATTCCTAATATTCTCATTTGTAGATAAACGGGTCTCGTTTTTTAATTTCTTTAAGTCTTTTCTTAAAAAGATACCATCTTTTAACTTTATTATAGTACTTTTTTATTATTTTAATCATACAACTTCGTCCTTTTTTATCTTAGAACATTCTTCCCAAAATTGTTTTATTTCAGGGAAGACTCCTAAAATATTTGTTTTTCTCCTCTTATCATGTTCTGTAAAAAATTGATAAAAGTCATATCTATTTCTCTTTAAACTCTTCTCGTCAATATCTCCTTGACACCAATCATAAATTCTCTGTAGTTTTTCCATTTCCATATGTGAAAATACATCATCACCCTTTTCAGTAAAACCCTTTTCTTGAATAGAGTGCATTAAATTAACTTGAGATTGAATATTTTCTTGAAATACTTTTGGTAAAATTCTAACACTTTGATGTGATGGATGTCTTAAATAAGATATGTCTGCAACAACCGAATTCGATGTGTATCTATCTACCGAATTATACTTCTCTTTTAATAAATAGAGTTGTTCAATGAATAAGTCAAAATTAAATACACTTAATGCATTATAAGTAACCATAAAAGTTAATGATGGTTTTGTTAATTTAGTTAAAGTCTTTTCACAATTTTTCCAAAATGCTCTATAGTTTAAACCATGTCTAATATACTCAGATTTTGTTCCCCAACCATCTATACTTGTAAATATTTGAAAATCTTTTACTAAATTTCTCTCAGTAATAATTTTTACCTTTTCTATAAATTTATCCATTAATTCATCAGGTGCACCCATATTAGTATTTACCGATAACACAAGGTTTTTATTTGGTTTATCTGTTTTAATAATATAATCTAATACTTTAAAAGTATCTTTTGATAATAATGGTTCACCACCTGTGATTCTAAATGTATGTAAATCTTGGTACAAGTCTGGCCACCATTTCCAAAACGCCTCTACATATGGATTTTCTTCTTTATGTGGAATAGGCATTAATTGTGAATGTTTTAGTCCACCCAATGAATTAAATTTTGTTGTTGTTGGATAACCACCCTTGTCTTTTATTTCATTCATCCATTGTGTTGAAATGTGTGGTGCACAATAACTACATTTAAAATTACAAGCATTAGAAAAAACTACTTCTACATAGGTTGGATTTACATTCTCTCTCCAATCAATCAAATAATTTTTATTATCTTTTTTATGTTGAATTTTGTCCCAAAATGATTTTGCCCAAGGTTCATTACTCTTTAATATTCTATCACTAAAAACATCACTATTATCTTCTACATTCCAACAATAATCACACTCACTTGGTCTAGCATCTGTTAACATTTCTTTACGAGCATGTTTCTTATACCAAGTATTGTGTAGTGCAGATGGATCCTTTTTAATTTCATCCAATGGTATCTTATGTGTTCTTGGATGATGACAAGAGTGTGTATGTCCATTTTGTAAATGTATTGTAACTTGCATCCACTTTGCAACACACATACCACAACCAACTGAATCTAATCTTCCCTTGGTTTTATTTAACTCATGTACATCTTTTTCTGCTTGTGTTTTCATTCCCATTCTGGTATATTCTCATGTCTACATATAAAATTTATAAAATCATGTCGTCCAAGTTTTTCTACTGAATCAACTTCGTATTTTAAATCAGATACACCATCTTGTTTAGTGTCCCAAAGTCCATATTGTACTTCACTAAAAAATCGTTTCTCATTTCTACTTGTATCTTCTTGGAATACAAAACGATTATTTACAATTCCATTGATTGGATGTTTTAATGATTTAAATCTACCATTTCTACGATGTGGTACAATTGTATGTTCTATATCATCAAGTTCTGTAAAATCCCAATCACATCCATGATTTACTCCATGATTTTCATTTCCACTTAAATCATAAACAAAATTCTCATCTATTTTTTTGAAATCATAATATAATTTACAATCTTCAACTTCATTCAAATCAGTATAATCACTTTTGTATATTTTTTTTATTTCTTCTTTTGTTAAAACTCTATTCCACATTCCGAGTTGAGATACTTCTCCGTAAAAATAATTATTTGGTGAAACATCTGTTGGATTTTTTACACCAAGATAATATGGTAATCCACCATACCTTTTTGGTTTTCCACTCATCTTTAATGGTGACTCTACTCCATGTCCAAATCTTGCATCGGACTCTTCCCCATTCATATAGAATCGTATTTCTTCTGTTTCTGAATCCATTGTGACTAATAAATGTGTCCAAGTATCAGGGTTTCTTTTCAACCACATATAGTTATGGTTATTTTTATAATCATACATAGAAAAAGAATATGCACGAGAGTTATCATATGCAAATCCCATTTGATAACCAGGTCGTCCTAAAATATAATTGTGTACATATTTTCTATTTTTTAAGTCACCAATTAAATACATTGGTATATCAAAGTTATCAAAAGACTTTACTAAAATACTCCAAGTAAAACTATCTGTTGTTAGTTCTCTTAATGTAGGTGTTGGTGGAATTTCTATATAAGAGTCTATACCATCAAACGAAACTGAACCTACCTCTTTATTAGACTTCGATAATTTTTGTCTGTTAACGAATCCCTCTTGTTCACATCTCCATAACAAATCATCATCTTCCATACCCCAATTCCAATAATCATTTGAATAACCATTGATTTGTTCATATTGTTCTTTTGTAAAAAGAACTGCACCACCAAAATATTGAATAGATGGTAACATATAATCAAACTGACTTATATGTACTGCAATATGTTTTGGATGTTCTTTAGGATAACTATAATCACAAGTTTCATCTTCAGGTAACATATCTATATCGTGAAAACAAAAATAATCATATCCTTGTTTTACTGCTTCTGCAAATGCAATATTTTTTGCAGTTCCACGATTAAACCTAAGAATAGTATCAGGTTCAATTTGATTTGCAACAAATATTTTAAATTCTATATCAGGATGATACTTTTCCATAAAGTTTTCCATATGTGGAATAAATTCATCCAAATGTTCTTTTCTACGATAATGTGGAACACATATTGCTAATTTCTTACTCATTCGTAACACTCACTACTTTTATATTATTATTATCTTCTTTATTGACTACTTTATAATCTAACGATGATAATCCATCTTTTGAATAATCTTCCAAGTCTGTTCTAACCAAATTAAAAAATCTTATTTGATTTTCTCTTGATCTCCAATCTTTATATTTTGTTGATTGCCATCCATTACTTTCATGGTCAAGACAAATAAACTTACCATCTCTTCTTGTCGGTAAAGATTTCTTTTCACCTATTTGTAATTCTGATTTTCTTCTTATTGCACCATAGATTTCACCATTATGGTTATACTTTGAAGAGTCTTTAACTTTATTCTCTTGTATGTTTTCAAAGTCATAACTTAATATTAAATCATCAACAAAAGAATATTCATTTTTTGGTTTAGTAACATCGTGTGGTACACCATCATTAAATAATTGTCTTACTGCTCTTCTATCAGTAAATCTTTTCCACATACTAACTTGTGCAATTCTACCACTAAACCAATTATTATCTTTTGGTAATTTCGGACTTGCACATCCTATGAATAATGAATCACTTTTTTTATTAATACTAAGATTACCAAAGTAATTTGATGGTGAGTTGTCTACTTCATTTCCATTTACATATAGTGATAATGTTTTTGATACTGAATCTACACTAAAAACCACATGACTCCATTGTTCTGACATCTTGTGACTAACTACCATTGCCTGTTCTGAATTTGTATTCCACACACCACCTTTATATTGTTGTGCACTTGTCCAACAAATACCAGAATGATAACCAGGTTTACACATTAAGTGAAACTCATCATAATCCTTTTGTCTATCTATTTCTAATTTATCGGATGGTTCTACCCACATTTCCATTGTGTAGGATCGTTCAAATGTTTTATTCATTATTGGTGATGAATCAACTTCTATATAATCTCCTGGTGAGAAATACATTAAGTTAATAAATGGATTACTGAATTGTTTTGAAGAGACAAGTTCTTCATTCATAGGAACACCACTTTGTCTGCACCTATATAATAAGTCATCGTCTTCAAATCCCCAACCCCAATATTCATTTGAGAATCCATTAATTACTTCAAAGTGTTGAACTGGAAACATCGTTACCCCACCAAAGTATTCAGGATATGGTAATTTATACTTATTGTTCGACAACTTTGTTGCAAGATGAGTCGGTCTATCCACCCATGAATAGTCACATGATTCATCTTCTGGTAACATATCAACATCGTGAAATACTACATAATCACATTTTAATTGTTTAGATATATCAAATCCAATATTACATAACCAACCTCGATTAAAAGGTAAGTCATTTGCCTGTTCGACTATTATGATTTCATAATCAACAATGTTCTGTGATTGTAATCTGTCTTCTATTGATGGTATAAACCGAGAAAGATGTTCTTCTCTGTCCCTATACGGAACTACTATACCAAGTTTTGACATTATTTTTTACCGAATATATTCTTTAATACTCCACCACTTTGTTCTTCTTGTGCTTGTGGTTGTGGTACTGGTTGTTGTACATATTGAACTGGTTGTTGTGCAGGTTGTTGTGGTGTATTTTGTGGTGATTGATTCAATCCCATCTGATACATTTCCCATAACTTCCAATCAATTGCCTCTAACTTCTCTTCGATACTTGTTAATGCACGAAGTAGTAATGCAAAGTTATCATTTGTACTCATTCCACTATCAAGAGCATCTCTTGCATCTTTGATATCTGATTTTGTATCTGTTGTACTTGTTTTTTTAGTTGCCATTTTTTAACTCCTTGTTATCCTTGAACTAATAATTTACAATGTCTATCCCAAAATGGTTCAGCCTTTAAAACTCTGTATCTACATTCTGTAAGATCATTTGTAATTTTTTTGTTTGTTAAATTTTGTAATAAAACCATATTCTTATTTGCAGTTTTACCTGTATAATTTGTTTTGTCTAATTTTTCGAATTCATTTCCTATATAACCAAAGTTTCCTCTATCCCTTAAAGGTAAATATAACTCAGATTTCTCTTTAACTACATTTATTTTCGGTATTACGAAATTTGTTAAAATCATGTTATTTCCATGTCCACTTTCGTCCCAAATTATTGATTTGTAACCAGAATTATAATTGTAATAACCTATAGGTCTCTCTACAACATAATCTTCTTTACTCATTATATTGTTTTTATATAATTTATACAAAGAATTTTCATTCAATGTTATATCAAAAAAAGATAATTCACCAATAGATATATCAGAAAAACATCTTGAAGTTTGTGTACTATTGGTTGCACACCCAACAAATATTGGTGTATTATATTGGTATTTTTTTAATGGTTTTTCTATAAAAGTAGAACCAACCAACGAACCATTTACATACATATTTGAAGTCTTGGTTTCTATCGAATAGTTCATAGACACAAAATACCAAACATCAGTTTGTACTGGATAATCACCTACTCTAATATATTCATCTTTAGCATTCCACAAATTACAAGAAATAAAAGTTTGTTTATCACCTCTCTGTTTCTTTGTAAATTTTATACCACTATGATAACCACTTCTACTAAATACATATGATTCTTTTTCTATTTCTTCGTCTAATTTTACCCAAACATTACAAGTAAAATTACCATTAAACAATCTTTTCATGTCTTTAGTAACTGGATTAATAACACCATAGTTTCCATAATCTATCTTAATACCATTCATAACTCTTTCTTTTTTAATTTTCTTATCCATAGGATATCCAAGTTTATTTAACTTATACAACATATGTAAATCTTCATATCCATCTCCCCAAAAGTTATTTGAAAACCCACCTACATTTTCAAATACTTCCTTACTGAACATCAATGCTCCATTATAAAAATAGTCATTCGGTAAGTTTTCTCCATCTGGTCTAAAATCAGGGTGAACACCAAAACTTATCTCGTCTATAGAATTAACCAAACACTTAGGTCTATCATCAAACTCATAGTTACAATATTCATTCAATGGAATAAAATCAGTTCTATGAAAAACAATATAATCAAAATCGTAATTCGTTGATAATGATTTTATCAATGCCTCTCTACCATATACGAATCCTATATTAAATAATTTACCATAGTTTATAACTTTTTTATTTGACTTCAAATCAACTATCAGTATTTTAAATTCAATATCCTTATCTTTAAAAAACTCTTCCATATGTGCTACAAAATTTTCAGTATGTGTTTCTGAATAATCTGTAACTATTAGTAATTTATGTTTCATACTTATAACGATAGTTTATACATTTTTCTCTAATCAAATTCCATCTCGAATATGATTTTTTTGTTATATCTTCAAATAAAAATTCATTGGTATTAATTTTTAAATTGTTATCCAATAAATAATCCCACATTCTTTTATATTCTTCGTGGTAAGAATAATCTGTTTTAGTCATAACGACTTGTCTTAGTCTTTCGTAACATTCATAATCCCATTTGAAGTGATGAACTTGTACAAAACAATCATCTACTGGATATCTATTTGGATGATTCCACCTATCACCATAAGTATCTTCCCCATCAAATACTGCATAGTGTTGTCCTGATGATATTTGTACATTTCCCTTACACAATACAATTTTATTTGGACATGCATTAGATATAGGTTCACGAAAGAATCCAGCTAATGGAAAAGTTTCCCATAAATCAGAATCTTTTGTTAATCTTGGAAATGTTCCACCACTACCTAATCTATCTAAAAATCCACCTGTTACAAAATCATAATTTTTTATTTCACACTCTCGTATAATATCATCTATTGGTTTTGGATAAAATTGTAATTCATCATCATCTGCTACTATCCACCAATCGTTAGGTTTTAACATTTTAGTTTCATTGTATAATTCTGTAACATGGTTCCAATCATATGGTGGATGTTCACTAACTTTATGTATTTTTAATTTATAGTTATCAAGTACTTCTTGTACTTGTTCTACCAATCTTGGATTGTTATTATTCTTATAAACAATAACATAAATATTATCTACTAAATCTATATAATGGTTTAACATATGATATAACATAGTAGGATTGTGTCCACATACGGTAACTAAATTTTTGGTACTTTTACTGACCAACTTGCTCTCCTACAATTATCCCAAAATTCCTCTAATTCTGGAAATGTTTCTAAGAAGTTTTTATCTCTTCTCTTATCATACTCATTAAAGAAATTAAAGAAATCTCCACGATTTTTCATTAACCAATCAACATCTTCTAATGGTGATTCTGCATAATCTATCAATCTTCTAAACTTCTCAATTTCAAAATCATAAAACCCACTATGTCCGTGTCCATAAATGTGTAAATATTTATCTTCACGATATTGTTTCATCAGTTCTATATCTTCTTTCATCTTATCAATCCATTTTGTCGGTAAGATTCTTAGTGATTGATGTGATGGTTGTCGTAAATACGCAACATCCAATAATATTGCATAGTGTCTATATCTCTTTCCATTATAATGTTTTTGTTTTAAATGAAAAACACCCTCAATTAATTTATGAAACTCTGGTGCACTTAATGCATTGTAAGTTGCCATAATAGTTACTGATGCCTTTGGAACTTCTGTTAAAAACTTATCAATGTTTGCCCAAAATCTATCAAACTCTAATCCATCACGAATGTATTCTGCCTGGTCACCCCAAGACTCTATACTCGTATAAACTGAATAATTCCAAACTAAATCATTTTCAGTAATCTCTTTTGATTTTTCTATAAACTTTTCAAACAACTCTTGTGGTGGACAAAAATTTGAATTTATACTAATTTCTAATTCTGGATTTACATCAGGATTCTCAATAATATAATCCAACACTCTAAATGTATCTTTGTGTAGAATGGGTTCTCCACCAGTAATTCTTAATGTATGTAAATCTTCAAATAATTCTGGCCACCATTTCCAAAATGCTTGATTATATGGATTGAATTTTTTATATGGTATCGGCATCATATCTGCTCTCTTCAACCAATCTGTATTATTAAATAATCCACTTGTTGGATATGGGCCTTGTTTTGCTATCTCGGATTGCCATCTTGATGAACTTTTTACATCACAATAACTACATGCAAAGTTACATTGATTACTGAATGATATCTCAACATAAGGTGGATTGGTATCTTCTCTCCAATCCGAATCTCTAATCTTTCTAAAGTCTGGTAATGCCCAAGACTCAGCACTCTTCATATGTCTATCACTAAATGCATCTTTATTTGCATCTTCAACTTTCCAACAATAATCACATTCCTTTGGTCTACCACCCTCTAACATCATCTTTCGTTGTAACTTTTTAAACTTTGTATTGTGTAATGCAGATTTATTATTTTCTAATTCATCTAATGGTATTTTATGTGGTACTGGATGGTGACAACTATGAGTCATTCCATTCTGTAATAATAGTGATACTTGATTCCATTTTGCCAAACAAAATCCTTTACCAACTTTATTTAATTCTCGTTTTAATATATTGATTTCTTTTAATCCATGTAGACTTTTTTCTTTAAAGATATCAATATCTACTTCTTGTTTCTGAGCCTCTTCATCTTTAATTTCAAATTGTTCTAAATGAACTCTCATTTTTAATTCTTCACTTGCCTTTTTTAATTTACCCTCGTTTTTCAATTTAGTAATTTCTGCTTCGATATATGGTGAAGAGTGTTTCAATAAATGATACTTATGTCTTTCAAAATTTTCATCAAGTCCACTACATATTTCCATAAATAGAATGTGTTTCATAACATCAGATGCAGAAAGTTCAGAGCGTTCTCGTTTCATTCTTTCGATTTCATTCTTGGTTTCTTCTTTAAGTTCTGGCAGTAAAGCATCTAACCTCTTTCGAATTTCAGTTTTTGCATACTCTTCATCATTATCCATATTTGAATACCAATTATCTGTATCTTTATTTTCTTTATTTAGAAGAATAACTCGTTGTTCTAATTCTTGAAATGGACTTAATATTTTATTTGATTTTTTTATAATTTTAATTTCATGTTCAACTTCTGGTGAAGTGTGTTTAATACATTGTGTAACTGCAACTCTATATTCAAGTTCTTGTGTAATATTAACAATCTTTGCACTATCTGGTACATGATTATAATATCTAAAAATCTCTTCATCGATATATTCGTTTACATACCTCTCACATTCACTTAACTTGATAAGATAATAACATTCTTTATCAAATTGTTTTTTGAAAAAATCTTTATCCTTTTTTACATATTCTTCCATTCGATTAGTAACCCACTCTGTTGAATGTTTTCTTCTAATTTCATAATCGAATTGTTTAGGTGGCCATTCGTTTAAATGTTGGAACTCTCTTATACCTTTATTTTCTATTTGAACAAAATTATTCATTTTTTCCTCTGTACCAATGTTGTACCTGTAGACATCGGTAATGCCGTTTTATCTTTGAAGTCAAAAAAGTTGAATACTTCCCACTTATCTTCTTCTGTTATTTTTTTAATTAACTTTGATGGTCCTGACATATCATCAAACTTCTCACCTTTTGGTACTATTAAACTATTAAAATATTTTTCATCTGTGTCGTGTATTGATATGATTCCATTTTCTGATAACCTTTCACTATACAATTCAAAATCCAATTCTACTTGTTCATATGAATGTCCAGCATCAATATGTAAAAAATCAATTTCTATATTATTTCTTAAAAAGAAATTATAGTATGCATCATCGGTTAGTGCCTCTATAACTTTTGGTTGAAATGTTTCTACAAAATAACTCTCTTCATCCCAATCTGGTTCTCCATTTACTCCATTTTTTGCATCAACAACAAATGTAGTTCCAAAATTCCCATCTATAAATACATCTAATTCTTTTAAATCCCAATGTGCAGCAGTCATCATTCGTGGAACAAATCCACCACCACTTCCTAAACAAACACAAGTTTTAGATTTCATTAAATATGGTATCAAATAGAACAACAAACCACCACCTAAATAGATGTGTGTTGCACCATGTGATTCTTTGTATTTTACTGGTTTGTCTTTATCCCCATTATGTAATAATGAATCGTAAATCCAGCCTTGATTTAATAACCCCATAATAACCTCATTTTTCCTACTATTTCCTTATATATAAATATAACCTTACCACTTCAAACGATTATAAAATGTTGCAAGATGATCACTTATATAAAAATTATCTTCATTTTCAATATATGCATTTTGATAAAATCGATGGTCTGCAGGATACAACTTCTTATTTAATCCTCTACTGACTTCCCAAGGTTTCCATTCTGAACTATGAAATACTACTTGTCCACTATCACAAGTTGATTCTTGTATTCCATCTTCATTAATTATTGGTTTAGAATATCTACTTTCTCTATCAAGTATTTTCATAAATTTAAAACCTACATCATGTTTAAAAGTTATAAATTTTTCTGATTCAATTGAATTATCTAAAACATCTAACAAATGTGTGTATAAATCAGTATGTATAATATTGTCATCATCACACAAATAAACCCAACCCTCTTTAACATTTTCCATTAATGCATTTTTACATTGATTTCCCCAACAACCATCTTCGGTTTCGGTAAAAGAATCCATATAATTAAATAAATTAATATCTATATCTTCTTTTTTACATATCAATGTATCAATTGCAACATGCCATCTTATATCAAAATTTTTTCTAAAGTCTGGTAACATCATAAATGGATTATCAAATATACTTTCTTTTACTAAATGTAAGTTGTGTGGATAAAGTCCACATGGTGTACCAATATTTAATATCATCAATTACTACCTTTATTATGAACCAATATATTTTCTACAAAATAAACATCACTTGGTTCTACATCAATGTTTACAACTTCTACTTCTTCCTTTACTTTAGTATTTTGTTCTACGACTAACTCATCAAAACTATTTGTTAAAAACTTATCATCAACATCTATGTTACCTGCTCTTAACCATTCCCATTCATTCATTACACCAACATATCCTTTATTAACAAAAAGTTCATGTTCATCAGTAACATTTAGTTCACTATATAATCCAGTTGATAAACTTCTTGCAATTATTTTATGATAATATGGTTTATAATCAAACCACATATGTTCTACATATGCAGTGTCGTTTGTGAATCCATCATATGATGATGTTGTCCAACTTGACCATACTTTAAATCCTCTATCTTCATCTGGTAATGTTTTAATATTGAATGTACTAACTTTATCACCAACATTTATATCTTCTATGTTTTTTTCTGTTCCATCTTCCATTAAAACTTTTGAACCTGGTAAGAAACATGCTACTGATTGTCCACCATAAGTATCTTGTATTTCAACCTCTTTAGTAATTGCAGTATTATATCTTGTTGCATGATCATTATATCCATCACTTTGTTTATCTTCATGAAACTTACCACTTATCTCTACGGTTTGATCATCATATTCTAAACCTGCCCACTTTTTCAATGATATATGATCCATAAAAATATCACCACTACTACCAGTAAATTCTAATCGTAATTCAACACTCGTTGAACCACTTGTATAAAAATTATCTGTAAATAAATCCCAATTATTTGTATTGTTTGCTGCATTTCTACCAAAGGTATGTGATGAAGTTTGTAATACTGCTTTAATATTTCTATCCCCTGCACTTGTATTATAAAATCTACCTTGAATTTCATATGTTGAATATGCACTTACTGATATCGTTTGTCGTAAACAACCAGTAGTAATCTTTGCAGCAAAACTCGAACCACTTCCTGCCGGGTCAGCATTTGGTGTTCCACCACTATAAGTATGTTTATTTACTCCTGAACCATCTTTCGTCCATGTACCTGGTTGTGTATCACTTGTCCAAGTTGCAAAATTACCATTACCCACAACACTACTTGCCATAACCGTTTTTAAATCAGAAATAGTTCCTGCAGTAAATGTCCTACGAAATCCAGCATCTGTACTCAATGAGAATGCACTTGAGTTATTAGTTGTCCAAGTAAAATTATTTGCATTATTTGCAATCTTACTTGTAAATAATGGCCCAGCATTAGAAAATGTTAAATCATAGTTTTCAGAAGTTTGTTCATCTACATTTGCATAACCACTTAAAGTACTACCAACATCACTAATTGAAAATGCAGACATACTTATTTGTGAATTTGCAGCACCACTCCCACCAACACTTCCCAATGAAGTCTCGGTTGTATAATCAGAACGAGAAGATGTTACTGCTCTTCCTAATTTTCCTAATGATAAGTTTTGATTTGATGCTGTACTCATATTAATAAATATTACTCGTTGTATATTCGTAGGTATTTTTCAACCCATTCTTCTGTATTATCATATCTTTTTAATTCATTTCGTAATAAAATAAGTAGATGATGTCTTTGTTCTTTGTTAAGTTTTTTTATTTCATTTACACACTTATCAAATTCTTCTTTAGTAGTTGCTCTAAATGGGTACTCAATGTCATCACACCAATTGTGTGGTAATATTGGTAATTTACCATAGTCAACTGCTTCAAAAATACTATATCCAAAAGGTTCATTCAAATGTGCAGAATGACTTATACCCCAATCATCTCTTTCTAAGAAGTTTTTCAAGAATTGATATTTAAATTGAAATATTTTTGTATCTTTAAATTCAATCTTGAGTTTCTTCTCCCACTCTCCAACATCAAAGATATCGGTAAACGCCATAGACTTGTGATTTAAAAGAAAGTGTGGTGCTTTCCTTGTTTCCATTCTGGCGGCAAATCCGATAGTGTCGTTCATCACGATATCTTTGTTTCGTTGAAATTCATAACAATTAGGTATATTAATTAAATCAAATTTTTTATGTAGTGGTGTATCTTCCACACCAATCCAAACTTTGTGTTTAGCCCATTTTAAGACTTCACTTTCCCATTCCTTTGAAGACGCAAAATGCATCAATCTTGGTAAGTCCAATACGAATCCGGCATGTAAACTCAAATCCAAACTCACATGAACAATGTTAGAATGAATTTTTTCACGATTTTCGGAAATTAATTTGTGTGGTGTATAGTATCCATGTAAAATGTTAATACGCCGCGAATCATTGATGTATCGTTCAAACTCGATAGGATTGTCACTTTGCCATATGACTTCCACATCGGTATCGAACTTCACATCAAACTTTTCTGGTTTGGTTCTGTGAATTAATAATTTACTTGGATAAGTTAACTTGGGTGCAATTTCCTTTAACCACTTATTTACCCAAACATCACTACCACCATATACAAGTGAACCACCACCTGTGCTGTAATATACATCAAACATTATAACTCCTTACTTATCGTGAACATTATGTGTCATATATCCTTGTGCAAAGAATACATCATAAGGTTCACAATTTAAATTTACAACTTCTACTTCTTCCTCAATTTTTTGTATAGTGACAATTTGTACTTCTGTTAAATCATCTCTTATTAAATAGTCATCATACTTAACTAACTCATCAGTTCTTTTATACTGATAAATATATCCACTACCCTCTTCACCTCTACTTATTGCAGATTTCACTAACCACGGATGTTCTTCAGTAGTACTAATCACACTATTAATTCTATAATAACTCTCATAGTAATCAAAATACAAATGTTTAACACTACCACTTACAAGAGTCATATCTGATATATCATCATCACTCCATTCACCCCAAGTATCTGTGGAATCAAAATCTAATGGTATACTATCTTTTGAATATGCAACAATCGTATCTCCGACATCTACATCTTCTATATTTTTATAAAATGTATTTCCCTTATCATCTTTCAGGGTTATACTCGTCCCCAACAATAAACATCCACCACCACCATAAATATCGTACACAGCACCGTAAAACTCATCGAAGTGTATTGGATGTGTTGCACTACCACTTGTCGGTCCTGTAGTGTCCCAATCAAAATTTGGTTTATTATCTGTCTCATCGTGTACAACGGAACCAAGTGTATCATGGATACCTGCAACTGATGAAAAGTCTTGATACAAATCGTGAATATCTGAGTTTGCAGAATTGACTGCAACTCCTCTTTCATCATTAATATCCTTAATTGACATTGAAACATCTTGTCCTATTGTTGGTATTAATAAAGCACCACTTCCTGGTGTATTTAGTATTCCAATATTTGTACTACCACTTGAATAATTTGAACCATTATTTGTAATGTTAACACTTGTGATTACACCACTTGAATTACTCGTACAAGTACCTGCAAAACTTTGTCCATGTTTTGATTTAGTTCTTACGGATAAAGTATAGGTTTGTGCATTACCAAATCCACCACCACCCTCTGAAATATTTATACTTTTTATCTTCCAACCAGCCTGAAGAGCCATTTTATAACCTCTTTTTCAATTCTATTATATCACTCTTTAAATCTTTTATTTGTTTTTGTTGATCATTTATACCTTGAACCAACAACGATACTACTCTATCATATCGTACTGCCTTGAATCCATCATCACGAGTAACCACCACTTCAGGTAACACTTCTTCTACTTCTTGTGCAATCAAACCTACATCGTGTCCTTTTTGTATATCGAGTTCATGTGCCTTTTCATTCCAATCAAACTCTACTCCTCGTAATTTACTCAATTTAAATAACGAATCTTCTATTGGACGAACATTATCTTTTAATCTTATATCAGAAGAATAGTATGCAGTAATGTTTCCTGTTGCAAAAATGTTTCCACTTACATGCAATTCAGTAGACGGACTAACTCCTATACCCAATCCAGTATTAGTTATGTTTATCTTTGTGGATGTGGCGTCATCATTTATACCAAGAGAATTAAATTTCTTTAAGTTAATATTGTCGTATGTAGTATCACCTGTAAGTGCATCATATAAATTTGTTACATGAGTACTCGTAATACTCCCACCACTTGATATTCCTGATTTGTCTAAATTAGCCATTTACATTTATCCTATACTTGAATCCAAAAGGATTTACCCCCACTTGCTCCACTACCTGAACTACCACCTGGGTCAGCACTTAATCCACCTGCAGCTCCACCAACACCTTTTGAACCACCACTCGTGGCAACATTACCATTGTATTCTGATGTCGTTACTATAACTACGGCTCCACCTGGACCACCGGCTCCTCCACCGCCTCCTCCAGAACCAGAACCACCTACACCACCACTATTGGAACCTTGACCACCTGAACCACCTGCAGCACCACCTACTCCAGTTACAGATCTTTTTGATGATTCACCTTTTCCACCATCATCACCATCTCCATTAGCAGTTGAACCACCAGTGGCACCACCACCACCGCCTCCTCCTCCACCACTTCCACCTGATGAGGTAAGTCTATCTGCGGTTGTTGCTTCATCCATTACATCTCTAAACATTTGTAATATATGTGGATCAATTACATCGATTCTTGTTGCTGCACTTGCAGTTGAACCTGCAGCTCCTGTTCCACCTTGATTACCTAAAGTTACTGCCATTTTCTTTCTCCTATTTTAAATTTTTTATACACCATCACCGTTACCACCATTTCCACCAGTTCCACCTTGTGATTGTATACCACCAGTTGTTGAACCTGAATTTTGATTTATTGTTCTTGCAAAAATCAACACAATTCCACCAGCTCCACCAGCACTACCTCCTGTTCCACCATTAAGAGCCAAGTTGGTGTTTCCTCTTCCACCGACACCACCATTTGCTCCTGCCTGTAATGTACCACCATAACCACCTGATCCAGAAACACCTGGTGAACCACCTGCTGCTCCACCATTACCACCATTAGATGCATTGTTATGTATAGTTCCACTATTAGTTAATGTTTTTTTGACAAATAATCTATATCCATGTGTACATAATTTTACACCACTATCTATTTGTAAGTTATTACAATAAACATCATTAGTCATATGATATTCATCTGAACCTGTATATGCAAATGCAACTGAATTAGATGAAGTTATCGCATTAGTTGCATTAAAAGTATTACTTACACTTTCTCTATTCATTGCAGATTTGTTTCCTGTTATATATGCACTTAGTCTTGTACTTCCTGTAAACTCACCATCATTTCCTCCTCCAAACAATCTACTTCTTTCAATCAAATAATCGTCACTTGCAATGTTACCATCTTTTTGGAAAGTTATTTGTGATGAACCAGTCATAAATGTTGCCTGTCCATCTGGTAATAATGCATAACCACTACTACTGATTTCTAAATTATTTCCTGAACTACTGATGTATGCGTTGTCACCACCCTTTGAACCCAAGAAGAATGTAGAAGAACTTATTACTGAATTAGTCCCATCCCACGAGATTCTATATCCATCACCTTTACCTGCTCTAAAGTGTCCACTACTATTTAAGAAAACTCCTGTACCACTCGTTAATGTTTGTGATGCAGCACTTGCACCATATACAAGTTGTGAATTATTCATTCGTAATGTTGTACTACCACTTAAATGGAAATCATCTGTAACTAAGTTAATATCATTGTCTCCATTAAATGATATCCTTGAACCTGTAGAACTACCAACCAAGAATTTACCAGTACCATCTGCATAAAATCCATTACCACTATTATAAGCAGTTGGTGGTGTTACACCTAATGCAATCTTACCATTGTTAGTTGCACTATCTATATTGATTGTTCCTGCATCTAATCCAAATGTATCGGATTTTATTTGTAAGGTATTCCCAGCTGCATCAAACTTAATTAAATTATTGGCATCTCCTCGTACTAAGAAATCACCAGTACCATCCATAAAGATACCTTTTTCAGTTCCACTAACACTTGTGTTTAAAGTAGTTGAACCCATTGCAAATACTGGTGTAGTTGCAGTGGAATCTAATTTGATTTTATTTCCACCTGTTGTTAATAAATCTATATCTGTAGTTTTTATATCTAATATTCCACCACTATAATTTATATAATTACCACTTGTGTTTCCAACTAAAAATGTTCCATCACCTTTTAAGAAAATACCATTACCACTTGTTGCACTTACGGGTGGTGTTGAACCCAATGCAATTACTCCATTATTTGAAGATGATGCTATTAGTGTACTTGTAGTTAAGTTAAAATCTCCTGTTACTATCTTTAAACTATCATTCCTACCATATGCATATGAATTATAAGACGCATCTCCAAAGTTTACAACTGCATTGGTATCAACTGCCAAGTTTGTAGAGAATAGGAATGCACTTGCACTTAATGCACCTGCAGTAGAGACAAAGAAGTCACTACCACTTAACTCACCACCATCAACTTTGATTATTGGAACTCCACCAGTTCCACCATCTGCATCTAATACAATCTTACCAC
>VMHT01055766.1_pt1 | contig 43425 bp, 37 predicted proteins | sample 4693611 | NCBI WGS metagenome assembly VMHT01 (sample SAMN12280063, study PRJNA550983) | marine metagenome | isolation source: seawater sampled from same location over 5 years 0.02-0.2 micron viral filtrate | place: USA: collected off the coast of southern California halfway between the port... ...
ATTCGAGAAACTAATAGAAAAACAATTAAGTTTCTTTTGGAGACCTGAAGAAATAGACGTCTCAAAAGACCGTATTGATTATGGAAAAATGTCCGATCATGAAAGACATATATTTATTAGTAATCTGAAGTACCAAACACTCCTAGATAGTATCCAGGGTAGATCACCTAATGTAGCTCTACTACCATTAGTTTCACTCCCTGAGCTTGAGACATGGATAGAAACATGGGCTTTTAGTGAAACAATTCATAGCCGAAGCTATACACACATAATTAGGAATATTACTAATGACCCATCACTAATTTTTGATGATATTGTTGGAAATAAAGATATTGTTGAGAGAGCTGAATATACATCTCGATACTATGACGATCTAATTAACTATCAACAAGCATACAACCTTCATGGCGAGGGAGTACACAAAACAGATGTGGGTGAGCTTGATATCAATATGCGTGATTTAAAAAGAAAGTTATATATGTGTTTGATGTCCGTAAATGTACTTGAGGCAATAAGGTTTTATGTCAGCTTTGCTTGTAGTTTTGCTTTTGCAGAAAGAGGATTAATGGAGGGCAATGCAAAAATTATAAAGTTAATTGCTCGAGATGAACAGTTACACCTCTCAAGCACACAACATATGATTAATCTTATAAGAACTGGTCAAGATGATCCAGAAATGGCTGAGATTGCTGAAGAGTGTAAGCAAGATGCAGCTGACATGTTTAAAGAGGGCGCAGAACAAGAAAAAGAATGGGCTGAATACTTATTTAAAGATGGCTCCATGCTTGGACTAAACAAAGAAATCTTATGTCAGTATGTTGAATACATAACCGATGTAAGAGTGAAAGCAATTGGTATTGATCCGATCTTTAATGTAACTAAAAATCCTATACCTTGGATGAAGACTTGGTTAGCTAGTGACACAGTTCAGGTAGCACCTCAAGAAGTAGAGATAAGTTCATATTTAGTAGGACAAGTAGATAGTGAAGTTAACGTTGAAGACTTAGGAGACTTCGAGCTTTAAATTGCACAAAGTCCAATGAAACAAAAAGTAACCGTAACGGTTAACAACTCCACTGAAATAATTTGTAATAAAAATGACAACTTACTTCGTGTTCTGGAAAAAAATGGTTACGAAATTGAATATGAATGCCAAGAAGCCCACTGTGGAACATGTAGAACCATAATGACGAGTGGTGAAGTTGAATATGCTTATGAACCTGTTGCATATATTGGCAAAAGTGAAGTTCTTCCATGTTCTGCAATTATCAAATCAGATTTGAACCTAACTATTAAGTGGTAATGTGATTACTATACTGAGGATAAAATGTACGATGTAATAATTATTGGTGCGGGACCTGCTGGACTTACAGCAGCGTACGAGCTTTCAGATTCTGATAAAAAAGTCCTCGTACTAGAAAAAAAACCTCAAGTTGGAGGACTTGCAGAAACAAAAGTCTTTGGTGACTACAGATATGATATTGGTCCACATAGATTTTTTACCAAAAATCAAGAAGTCTATGATTTGTTCCTCAATGTTCTTGATAAAGATGCAGTTGAAGTGAATAGGAAGACTCGAATACTTTTTAAAAATAGCTACTTTGACTATCCCCTTACTCCAGTAAATGCACTATTTGGTTTGGGAATTTTTGAATCTATTTCAATTGGTCTTTCATATATTTTTGCAAGAATAAAAAGCTACACGGGTGTTACTAAAATTGATAATTTTGAAGACTGGGTTGTAGATAGGTTTGGGAGAAAACTATTTAATAATTTTTTTAAGAATTATACAGAAAAAGTTTGGGGTATAGATTGCAAGAGTATTGGCTCAGATTGGGCCGCACAAAGAATTAAAGGTCTTAGTTTATCAACTGCAATAAAATTTGCCTTATTCCCAAATAGCAAAAAAAGGCCCAAGACATTAGTTGATAAGTTTTACTATCCAAAACTAGGTGCTGGAATGTTATGGGAAAAATTCGAGGAAATTATTATAAAAAAGAATATAGAGGTTTCTAAAGAAAAAACAGTAACTGATGTATCAAAAACAGAACAAGGTTTCATTGTTTCCTTTAAAGATAATGAAGGAAATGAAAAATCAGAAGAAACAAAAAACATATTTTTTAGTAATCCACTTTTGGAGTTTATAGATATTTTTGACGATGATGTGCCCCAAAAGGTGATCGAATCGGCAAAAAGCTTAAATTATAGAAATCATATAAGTGTACATGTAACAGTAAACAAAAAACTTTTTGACGATAACTGGATATATATTCACTCCCCAAATGTAAGCATGGCAAGGATTGCAGACTTTACTAATTTTTCAAAAGCAATGAGTGTTGATGGTAATTACCCCTTAACACTTGAGTATTTCTGTTTTGAAAATGATGAAATATGGAATAAAAAAAATGATGAAATAATTGATTTCGGGCTAAAAGAATTAAGAAGTATTTTTGATGTTCAATTTAATGTCGTACACTCTGCAGTCAGTAGAAGTCCTAAAGCTTATCCTGTAATTAAAACTGGGTATCAAGTTCATATTGAAATCATTAAAGAATGGCTTTCTTCATTATCTAACATAACTGCAATTGGAAGATCAGGTATGTTTAAATATAATAATCAAGATCACGCAATGGCAACTGGATTGTACGCTGCTAGAACTCTTATGGGTCTTGGGGATTTTGATCCTTGGGAAGTAAATGTTGATGGTGAATATCACGAAGAAGTATCAAATAATTAAAATTTATTTCATCTAAATTCAAGACATACAATATAATAGATTTACTTAGGGCGCTTAGCTCAGTCCGGCAGAGCGCTTCCCTTACAAGGAAGAAGTCACAGGTTCAAATCCTGTAGCGCCCACAAGGATTTTTCAGAAATCAACCTGTTAAAAATACTAAAAACCCCACAAAAACCCCCCATATATTTTGTTTTTTGAATATTATATAATTTATGAGTAATGCAGAAGAATTAGCTAAATATAAAAAACTGTTAGATGATCGTGTAATCACACAGGAAGACTTCGACAAAAAGAAAGAAGAGCTCCTAAACCGTAATGAATCAAGCGGCTTAACAATAGACAATACTTGGCTTGTAGCTCTGTTGTTATGTTTATTTGTTGGCTTTCTTGGTATTCATAGATTTTATGTAGGTAAATCAGGTACTGGTTTTTTACAAATAATTACTTTTGGTGGTCTTGGAATATGGGTACTCATTGATTTGATAATGATAGTTATGGGTAAATTTACAAACAAAGAGGGAAACTTTATCTCAAGATAAATTGTTAAAAACCCCACAAATTTTCTAAAACTGTAGATACTCTCTGATAGCTTATGGTATTTTTTTCGTGATGGATATACTTGTAAAAATGTTAATTGTGAAAGTTAACTACTTTTCACACAAAAATATAATTGAGCAATAATAATTTTTATTGTTTTTATAAAATTTATTTAACAATTTATCGATATTTATGCATAATTCCCAGAACAGATACCTAAGAATTTTAATTTTTATTAATTTACCAACACTTTCGGCAACTAAATGAAATAATCCCTGACCAACTAAAATTAACTCAATATTTACAAACCCTATTTTTTCAAAAGCTTTTTTATAAAAATCTTGAGTGTAACGGTAATAATCAGAAGGGTCTGAATGATATTCCTTTATGAAAGGGGTAGAACCTATTAATTTTCCTTTATCGTCAAGAATTCTATAAATTTCTTCTATTAAGTTTTGAATGTTAAATATGTGTTCAAATAAATTAATTGCTATTACAGAATTGTATGATTTTTCTTTAATTGGCAAATTTTTTTCAAGATCTAAAATTAAAACATTAGACTCAGTTGGATTTATGTCAACATAATTGATTTCTGAATTTTTTAGATTAAAAAATCTGTAATAACTTGCATTGCCATTCTTGGCACCCAAATCAATTGTTTTCCCATTAATAATAATATTTTTAAATACTCTATTTTGTAAAACACGGGAAAGAGATTTTCCTTTTAAACATTCTTTTAATTTATAAAAAATCATTTCAATAATTAAAGCATAATAAGATTTGTAGAAGATTTTCTGATAAATATTTTAATAAAAGTTTATTATGGAAGATTTAATTCAAATATCTGACCAGAAGTTGTGCCAATCAATAGTGTTCCATTACCAGAATCATTAATTGTTGTGATCGAAAATGGTATAGTGTTTTTATTTAAAATAGTTACTCTTGTTTCATCTTCAGAATTAATTGCCCAAATGGTACCAGTACAAAAGTCACCAACAAAGAAATATTCGTTCCATTTATTTGAATTTGATAAACCTGTTCCTCCAATAATTGCACAATAGTCATTACCATGGGGAAATAGATAATTTGGATATATTGTATTTTCAATTTGTTCAATTTGGACTTCTTCGGCAACTGGTGTGTTCTTATAGTTAGCATCATAAAATGCCTCTAGCCAAGGCCATCCAAAAAAATATGGATTTAAGATGTTGCTGTAACTCCTTAGGATATTCACCTCTTCCCAATGTGAGTTTCCAACATCTGGAATAATCAGATTATTGTTATGAAAGAAACAAGACCAAGGGTTTCTTAAACCATATGCAATATATTTTATTCTATTGTCATCATGGCTAGTTATCGGGTTTTCGATTAAGCTGTCTTTATCAAAGCTAAATACTTTACCCCAAGCTGTATCAAATTTTGCTGAATTACCAGGGCTGTTTAAATCACCCAAACATAAAAAAATCTCTGAATCCTTTTGAAGTATTTTTCCTCCATAATGTACTGTATTTTTAGTAGCCAATTCCAAAGAGAGTAATGTTTGTTCTTTACCAATATCTAAATTCTGATTTATTTCAAAAGCTGAAAAGTAGTATCTTGAATCATTTCCTGTATATGTTGTGGTTAGAAAATTCTTCTCATCAATTGTAATGAAATCAAAAGTATGTAGTCCAGCTTCTCTATCTCTGAAAACCTTATTAGAAATATCTAGCAGTAAAATTTTCTGGGAGTTGGAATCAACACCATATATGAAACCTTCAGCTTCTGAAAACAAAAATTCAAAATTGAATGGATTTTCATGTTGTATATAAGTGATTATATTTGAACCTTCTACAATATTGTTAACACTTGCTTCTCCAAAAGAAGGGGTTTCTATCAAATTTAAATTTTCTATGTTTTTTTCTTCCAGCTGAAGTAAGTAAAGATCATACTCTGAAGTTTTTACAGATTCTGTAACTTGATTTTGAACGACACCGACTACTAAATCAACAAGTAATCCACTCTGAAGTTCAGCTCCTTGTTCTAGATTTGTGCCTAAGATTTGATCAACACACTCTTCTCTTTCTGTAACTTCTCTTACTATTCTGAATTCAAAGTTCAGTTCATTTTGTGTTTTTATTTCTTGTAGTTCTTCAATTGCTTGATCCAAGGACACCTGACAATTGTTAAAATTGTTTGGAAGTGTTGCTTGATTAGATTGTGCGCAATATATGAAAAATATTAACAACAAAGACTTAAGAGCGGTTAAGTTTTTAAAACGCATAAGTAAATCTTAATTGGAAGTTTGATTTATCAAGAATTATCAATTCTTACTACTGTTCCATTTAAAGTTAGAAGATAGATTCCATTTCTGCTTCTCTCAATAGACAATAAGGCATTCTCCGATTCAAAAGTTTTATTATCATAGGTAATTTTTGTTTTTATCATTCCATTATTGAACAATTTGATTCCAAATAAATCTCCATTCATAACCCCATAGGTGTACATTTTGTAACCTCCATAATTAACTGGGTGACCACCAATCAATCCACCTATTCTTTCAGCTAAAATAGCTTTTTTATAATTCTTTCTTTGAAATTTTAGATCGTCTGTAAAAGGTCCATGGCTAAGATTTCCTTCTATGTATGGAAATCCTAGATCTAAGTTACTACTTTCAATGCTTACAAAATTTATTTCATCTTGTATATTTGAACCCACATCTGCAATCCATAAATTATTGTTTGAAAGTGAAATCCTATAAGGATTTCTCATTCCAATTACCCATACTTCATCTAAATCAGAATTTTCATGATAACCAATCCCCTTAAGTTCTAAATCATCTGAATCAAATTCAAATTTTAAAATTGAACCCCAAGGTAAATCAGAATTTCTGGATGTGTAGAGAGAGCTATAAATTGAGGATGGTGCAACAGCATTGCCAATACTTGCATAAATTATATTATTGTCACCAATTTCGATTCCTCCACCCATTGCCCCAACATATACTGTTGGTGTGCCTATTTCATTACATATATCGTATACAGCCAATAAAAGTGTGAAGTCATTACATTTTGTATATTCAGGTAATGAGTAAGACTTTAAAGATTTGATAAAACTAATCTCTGATGATGTTTGGTCTATTTCATAAAGATTGATGACATACTCCGTATTTGTATTGTGCATTGAAAGTAAATAATTTCCATCATTTGTAAAGCGAATTGCAAGAAACCCCCCATAATCTATTGCTCCTACATCATCTACTGCATAAATAAGCTTTTTTGAATTAAAGTTAAATATTTCACCAAACCTATTACTTATCAAATCAAGTTCTGAGTTTGTTGGGTGCAAAGCCAGTGATGTTAAATAAGTTGTGGGTATTTGTATTTCAGTTGTTTGTTGTATTTGATATTCTTCTTCTTGGTAAATGTCAAGATTTAATTCTCTACCAATTACCAACTCTATATGTACATTTTTTTCAAGTTTTAAATTTTGATCTTTGTTACTTCCAATTACCATATCTAGACAATCAGGTAAAGGATTGTTTGCAGCTGTGCCTGTTGCGGGGTATCCACTTATGTTATAAGTAAGATTAATTTCAAATTCTTTATTCCAATAATTAAACAAATCAATAATTGATTGGCGAGAGTGTGGACAATTTCCATTAAAGGTTGGTAGAACAAATGAGCTATTAGTTCTATATTTTTTATCTAGTTCTAATAAATCATCACTTATAAGATTTGAGTCAGGATCATTAGCATTATTTATCGTTCTTTGTGTTGTGTTAGTGGAAGAAGTTTCAATACTCAAATTAGAGTTAGTATCTCCATCCTCAGATAAATTATCTGCTGAGCAACCTATTACAAATGAAAAAAACAGTAAGTAAATTGTTAGCTTATTTTTCATTTGTATTGATATTTTATTTGATTCATAGATTAATAATGAATTAGAAATATAATTATTACGTTAATTAAGATATGAAAACATTAAAAAACTTAGTAGCTTTTGCGTTAATAATTTTTCTAATGTTAATACTCTCAAACACTGCAGCAAAACAAGTTGATGATTTTTATGATCCGTCTGATGATTCGAAATCTTATATTTCACTCGCAATATCCTTACAGGAAAATAACACATTCGTGAGACAAGAGTTTATCAATAAGGAAGCTGTTGAAACTGTTAGAACACCCGGCTATCCGTTGTTTTTATCTTTATTTTCAAATTTAAAAAATGTAATCTATATTCAAAATATTCTACATATGCTTTCGGCAATTCTTTTAATACTGATTATTAAAAAAAACATTGATTATAGGTTTTCATACATAATTTTTTTAATCTATTTGTTTCACCCATTATTAGTATCACTAACACAATTAATTCTTACTGAAACTATAAGTATCTTCCTTATTAATCTTGTTATATATTTTTTGGTTGTTAAAAATCAAACTATTATTCCAATAGCATTAATTTCAATTCTTCCTTTAATTAGACCAGCTTATCTAATTCTTATGATTGGTGTAGTTTTGTTTAATACTATTTTCTTTAAAAACCTAAATTTAAAAAAGAGAGCTTTGGTAATATGCATCCTAATTTTACCAACCACTATTTGGATAAATAGAAATTATCAATTAACTGACGAACTAATATTTTCATCGATTACCGGTATGAATTTACTTGAAGAAACAGCAAGTGGAGTTAAGGCAATAAATGAAGATATAGAAAATAAAGAGAGCTTACTTAAAATATTTGATATTCAATATGAAGAAAAGAGATACTGGTCCCAAGTTCTAAGAAATGATGTTGACTTAGGAAGTGTCTCAAGAGTAATTTCAAATGCGCCAGGAGAAAATCCTCATACGGTTGTTTCTGCGTATCAAAATTATGCGATAGAAATAATTTTTAAAAACCCCCTTGAAACATTTATTCTTGTTTCACGCGCATTCCTTTACAATACCCTTGAACCTGGTGATCAACTTTATAGTGAAGTATTTGATGTAACCAAATATAGTTTTTTAAATACTTCTATTTTTATCTTTAATTTTCTCAATGTAGCTTTTGCTTTTATGTATTTTTTAAAATGTATAAAACGAAAAGATTTTTTTAATAAAAAAATTATTTTTTATATATTATTAATTTCACCCTTACTTTTATTGGCAACACCTAGTGGTAGATTTGGTGCCCCATTAGTTGCAATGACTTTGTTGTTAAGTACAAGTAACTTCAAAAAAGATATTAAACCAAGTTATATCTACTAACTATTTTTAATTACGAATGAAAACTGGTCAAGATAATAAACGCTATGGCTTTGTTGTTGAGTGGTATAGTCATAATTAATTTTTCCATCATTTACTATTTCTACAGCTGTGATGGAATCAAAGAGAGTAATTGATTCAAAAATATATTTATATCCATTTTCCCAAGTATCACTTAAGTTGGATTCTGTAGAAGTTACATTTCTAATATTGAAATCGAAAATATAATCGCTTTCTGCAATTGGCAAATAAATATTCTTTGTCTTGGTACTTTTAGAGCTTCCCGTATCTGGAACAAGTTTAAATTTAAATTTTACAAATTTAGTTTGTGAAGACCCGTCAACAATTCCGCCGAAATTAAAAGAAACAATATCTCCTTGTTGAACATTTTGATTTCTGGGACCATCGTTTGAAAAATCACCTGAAATTTCATCAGTAGATGAAATTGATGGTGGTGTGTAGTTTTGACCACCAGCGTTGATAACAAATATCTTATCAAACAATGGCGTTAGTCTGTTAGATGATGTTGTAGTAGTTACAGTAGATGAGCCACTGGACCTCCATGAAAATGTAGTTATCTCTTCAAGTGAGTATCTGTCATAATTACAATTAGAAAAGTTGAGAGTATTTGTTGAAAGCTCGGAGCCTAATGGAACTTGAAACCTCATACCATTTTCATTTCTAAATACTGCATAAGCAAAACTACTAATTATTGTTTCCTTATTTTGATTTTTAACTGCTTTAACCTGTGTGCCTACTTCATAGTTTTTAATTTCAGTATTGAGAAATCCTCTTTCAACAGTGAAGGAGCTGCCGTTCTTATCGGTTACTTTCATTAACTCAGTACCAATTAACAGTATCTCGGAAATAAATGCTTGATCTTCATTTTGTAATGTAATTGTTGTATCTGTCGAGCTTATTTCATTCGAAGTATTTTGCCTATTATCAAGAATCTGATCGGTGACGTACACAATATTAACTAAACTTGTGGTACTAAAGCTTTGACCTGAAGATACATTTGTGTAGGAGTTTGTAGAAGTATTTTTAGATGTAATTATAAATTTTCCAACACCGGTATGAGAATTTACAGACTGAGAAGATGAACTACCTACAACAAACTCTCTATTTCCAGAAGATTTTACAATTGAACCATTTCCGCTTTCTGCAAAACTGTAAAACCAAACTCCTGTTGTTAAATTAGATATATCAAAAACTGCTTCGGTTAAATTTAATGAGGTAGTTATAGAGGATGGCTCTAAGAAAATTAAGTTTGATTGAAATGGCTCAATAAAATAAAATTTGTAATTAGGTTCTTCATCTCCAAGTATTGTTATTTTAATTTGATCAGCTGACTCATCAACAATTTCTGTTGTATGGGTAGATTCAAGTGAGATTGTATTTATAGGTACTAATTCATTAGCGACATTTCCATTTGAATAATAATTTAAAATATTGGAATCTAATTTATTAAGATACGGGGTTCCACAAACACTATTACTTGAATTTACTCCTTTAAAAATATTTACTACTTCATTAGTACTTATTGAAATATTAGGAATTATTCCATACTTTTCATTTAATACGTTTGAAGTTGTATCGCTTGGAATTGTGGTGGTGGTAGTAGTAGTAGTGGTGGTGGTGTCGCTTAGAATTGTTGTAGTGGTAGTTGTGTCGTATGTATTAACTTTTTCCTCACAACCAGTCCACCTGTTCATTTTTTCTATTGTTTTTGGACCTATATCTCCATCGGGACTTAAGCCTGCATAAGCCTGAAATTCCCTAATAGCTTGAGCAGTCTGTTGACCAAAATAGCCATCAGCTTCACCAGCATTAAATCCATATTTATTCAAAAATATTTGAACATTTTTAGTAATTTCAAAATTAATAGTTGTATTATCATCCTCAACACACTCAGAAAAAAGGCTTAAAATTGTTGTCGTAGTTGACTCTTCTACATAAGTTGATGTTGTTGTGTCTATAGTATTACTGTCTGATTCAAATGGGGCTTGCTGAATAGATTCATCACTTGAACCACAAGATATAAAAATCAATAAAGCTAATAGGGATTTGGGAATATTTTTCATTACCTAATCCTATTTTAAAGAAACTTTTTGTCTTTATTACGAAATAATTAGCTATTTGTTAATTTTTTAATTCTATAATCAATATTGTTAATGTCAGACCTAAGACCTAAAACTTATTTTTACTTATCATCCTTGGTTTCTACTATTCTGCTCATACCAATATTTATAAATTCAAATATTGGCTCTGATTGGGATTCTTATGCTTTAATTGGAACTTATAAAAATTATTTAATATCTGGAATATACTTTCCATCAAGACCTCCGGGGTTTCCACTTTATGAATTTTTAATTGGATCTTTGATAAAATATTCAGAATATTTAGCAATAACTTCAGAGCAAACATTAATTATTTTTCAATTCTTTCTACTTATATCTCTAAACTATCTTATTTATAAATTTTTTAATAAAAGTAAAACCTCTAATTATTTAATTTATTTAATTATTGTTTGTTCACCTGTATATTTAATTTCAGGATTTTCAGTCATTGATTATTCCTTGGGGTCGTTATTTGGATTTTCTGCTATCTATTATTTATTATATAAAAAATCAATAAACCCTCTTGTTATTTCTTTGCTACTAACAGGAGCAATAACAACTCGGCTTAGTAATTTAATTTTCCTTTTTGTAATAGTTTTGTATTTATTTCTAAATGATAAAAATAAAAGATTGGCCATAGTTATTACGTTTACAACAGTTCTTTTTTCAAGTTTAATTTATTTTATTTTCTATGAAAATCTATTCTCTTTTTATAAGTCAACAGGGGTATATGACAATTGGTCCGATCTACTTTGTATTTTTAATTTAACAAATACTGACCATGCATTAGTTGGAAGGATAGGAAGGTTTGTTTTAAAGCAGATTCCATATCTGGGAACACTAGGAGCTTTAGTGCTCGCTGCTAACATAACAAAATTTAAAATAGACTTAAAAAACAAAAATTTGTACTTATTCTTAGTCTTTTTATTATTTGAATTGAGTTTTCTGAGACTGCCTACAGAAGAGGGTCATCTACTACCGGCTTTTATTGCGTTTATGATGTTGCTAAGTACCGACAAAAAAAATATACTAACTGTAATTTTCATTACTGTTTTATTAAGTAACTTTGTTGATTTAAAATTTTATTCAGTAGATGAAGTGGACAGTGCTTCCTCTATTGATATTACATTTGATATAGCTGATGGCTTTTTGATTGAAAATTTTGAGGAAAGAAATCAAAAAGGTGAGGAAAAAGAATTCCATTATAACAATTCTCAAATTACTCTAAATACTGCGTGGTTAAGTGGGTGCCCTAATAATGAGAGATAAGATAGCAATAATTCTTTATGCAAGATTTCCCTCAGAAATGGCCTATGGAAACCATATAATTCAAATAGCCAATAGTTATATTGATAATGGGTTTGAGGTGAATGTTTACTACCCTGAAACATATAATATTAAATCTATCTATCAAGAACCTGAAAAATATTACAAACCAAGAAATAGTGTAAGATTTAAAAAAATTAATAATCTTGATATAACAAGTTTTACATTGTATGAAATATTACCAAATTTATTTAAAAAAATTCTTTATACAGCTATGACCATATTGTGGTCTTTTAAGCTATCAAAACACTTGGAGAATGAGGAGTACGTTTGGTCTACAAATCCGAATATATTATTAGTAGTAAAAAAATATTTTAAATTTATCATTTATGAAAAACATGGTGCTGCAAGATTTATACAAAAATTTTCAATTTCAAAATTAAAGAAAGATAAAAAATCATTTTTAATTGGTGTTACTAAAAAATCCGTACAAGAACTTAATGGATCCATCAACAATCCTTTATATCTTCCTAACGGCGTAGATGAAAAATTGTTTTTTCCAGAATCAACAAATAATGACTATTTAACTATTGGTTATGTGGGATTTCTAGAAACTTACGGGGTGGATAAGGGTGTACTAAATGCAGTAAATGAAATAATAGAAATAAATAAACACTCAGATACTAGAACGTTTATTGTAGGTGGCCCAGAATCTAAATTAGAGAAAATAAGAGAGATCGTCAAAGCAAAAAAACAGGATGATAATTTTCAAATTTTAAACTTCATGTCCCATCAAAAAGTTGCAGAATTAATGAAAAGTTTAGATATAGGAATAGTTCCTTATCCCAAAGATGGTCACATGAATCTATACGCATCCCCATTAAAAATTTTCGAGCTTGCGGCTTCTGGAGTACCAATACTTGCATCTAATATAGATTCTCATCTTGAGTTAGAAGATTTAAATCTTGGTATACATTATTTTGAACACAATAATTTTGATGACTTCAGAGAAAAGCTTGATGAACTTATTGAAAACAGTGAATTGAGAGAATCTCTATCAAATAAGTCACTTGAAAATATCCAAAAATTGTTTTGGGTAAATAGAACAAAAAATATTTTACAAAGCGTCCGTAGCTCAACTGGATAGAGCACCTGACTTCGGATCAGGGGGTTGGGGGTTCGAGTCCCTCCGGACGTGCTACCACTTAAGCTGGTAATTTAAATACTAGTAAGAATCTATTATGTAATTATCTATTGCTTCATTTAGTTCATCAGGATCACAATTTATTATGTCCTTTATTACTGCTAGTCTCCCTATTCTCTCATCAACCATAAAAAATTTAGAAATAATTTTATACTCTTCTCTTGAAAAATAATCATCAAACAAGACCTGCCATCCTGAATAGGATTTCAGAACGTCATACATTCTAAGCAGGGTTACTGCCCTGAATCGACCATCAATCATAATTAGATCAGGTTTGTCTCTCATAACAAATTCTGGATCTGAATAGTTCTTAAACTTTGTAAGTAAAGATTGTCTACTAGTCTCAGGAAATAAAGGGTGTCCCCACCTTGAAGTAAGACCAATGTTTCTGTATAAATATATCTGTTTTGATAAATTTCTATGTCCAACCTTTTTGACCTTGTGCTTTACAGAATTAAGAAAAAGTAGGTCTGTTTCTATTGTTATATAATCTATACCTAGCTTCGAGGCCAACACAGTTGAGCCACCGGAACCATATTCAAGATAAAATTTTGACTCTTTTAATGCATTAGTTAAGAATTTGTTTGACAACTCTTCTAATGACGGATTCTCTTCTATTTTGTAAAACAAACTCCCTATTGGAAAAAGATAGCTTACAAAACCCAATATATAAAGAAGAAAACGATAGGTAGTTTTAATCATGTTTCTCATTATTGTAAAAAACAAAAATTACTTATCTTGGCTGCTCTTGCTTCAAGTGATAGTTCTTTTATTTCACTTTCTTCCAAAAACGATATGTCCTCATTAATTGATATTTCTAAAGCATTGATAAGACTTTCTCTTGATTCCAAATCAAAGAAAGCTATCTTATCTGAAAACATTAAAGACTTATGTGATGGGAAATCAACAGCAACAACTTTTAGTTTGCCACGTAAGTATTCATAATATTTTAATGGAGAAGTATATAGTTCAGAGTGCTTGTTGCCTTTTTCATTTATTAAAACTCCTATGTCGGAATTCTCTATTATGTTTAAAGCATCTCTTCTATTTTGTTGACCAACAACTGAGATTGAATTTGCAAGTTTGCGTTTTTCAATCTCATCTTTAAGTTCTTTAGCAACATTGTTTGGACCTCCAACTATTGTTAATTCAAATCTCTCATATATACTTTTAGATTCATATATATCTATTATGTTGTTTAAGCCTCTAGATTTACCAAACCTTTTTAGATTTCCGACAAAGACTACTCGTTTCTTTTTGTTTAATTTTTTTTCTTTAGAGTAATCTCTTTCAAAGAAGTCTTCATCATAACCATTTGGGATAATTTTAATTTTACTATCGTACAATTGTGGAATCCTTAAATCATCGGCGATAGCTTGATTTAGACAAATCAATTTTGATTTATCTCTTTTTATCGATCTATTTACAAGTAGTTTTCTGAGGTAAGTTAACTGGTGACATTCAAAAACAACATGTTGATTACTTAAAGAAAGGAAGTAATAAACCCAATCAGACCTAGTAAAAAAAACGTCAGGTGTAGGGTGTTCTCTCAATAATTCTCTTACTGTTCTTCTTGACCAAACTAAGTGGCTATACAGATATGCTAGTTTATTAAAGTACTTCACTTTACCAAAAGGGAGCTTGTGCTCAAGACATTCTGCATGAAAATCTTCTTTAAAATCATAGTGATTTTTTAGCACACTCATATCGTCGTTACTTTGTTTTTCTCGTTCGGGATAGAAAAGTTTTACATTAACTCCACTACGAACTAAATATTTAATATTTGATATAGACTGAATGCTATTAGCCGTATTCGCTGGAAAGGTTTGATAGGTAATATAGTGGATAGTTTTGTTCATAAATTATCTCAATAAAGTATAAGTTTAATTATTAATTCAAACTAATAGTTTTTTATATTTCACAAGTTTGATAGAATTTTCACTATGAAATCAGATCCTGGTTATTTTGGACCAAAATCAATGATGTGGACAGTTAATAAAGAAATTACTGTTTTGTTTGGAGGAGCGAGAGCTTTACTTATGCATGCTGCTCATCCGCTTATTGCTGCAGGAGCAAGACAAACTTCTTTTTACCAAAGAGACCCGTGGAAAAGACTAATTAGAACTCTTTCGTTGCAAAATTCAGTTACGTTTGGGACTAAACAAGAAGCAGATGAAAGTGCACATCGTATAAATAAATTACATGAAGTAATTAAGGGTGAAGATGAAGTAACTGGTGGTTTTTATGATGCGCTTGATCATGAACAACTGCTTTGGGTACATGCATGTTTGCAAATATCATCAATATATTTTTATGAAAAAACAGTGAAAAAATTAACAGATTTAGAAAAGAACCAATACCATCTTGAGAATATGAAGTCCGCAGATTTGGTGTTAGTTGATATTGAAAAAATGCCTAAAACCCACGATGGTCTAAAGGAGTGGGTAATTAAAAAATCCCGAGAAAAAGATTACTTGCTTTATACAGATGTAGCAAAAGATGTTCAAGATATAATTGCAGGAGGTCCAGTGCCAAAACATATAAAACCAATTTGGCCTTTCATAGCATTTACAGCTTTCAATACATTGCCAAAAGAATTTAAAGACATATACGGGATCAAAGATACAAAATTTAAAACTATTGTCTTAGAATTTAATCTGAAGTTTTTAAAATATTCAAGACCATTTCTACCACCTTTCTTTAGGTTGATAGCTCCTGCTCGTTGGGCAAAACAGCGAATTACTAAAAAACCTGATCTTAGATTTAGCGACAAAGCAAAATTTTAAAAGATTATAATTAAAATATGACAGATAAAAATAATTGGTCTGAGATAAATAATAATATCTCAGAAATTAAAGATAAAATAAAAAATAGCATCAATGAAAATGGTTTAACCTCTGACTTAAAAGCTTCTTTAAAAAACACTATTGTGTCAGCTAGTACGACTTTAAATGAGTTGAAAAGAAATATTGAAAAAACTGTGACAGATGAGGAGATTAAAGAAGAAGCAAAAAACATAATTAGTAAAATTGTTTCTGAATTAGAAGAAAATTTACATGAATTATCATCAAAAGTTTCTGATTACCTTGAACATAACCCAAGTGATGAGGAAGAATAAATAATTTTAATTTAAATTTTTTGGATTACTTTTTACATTCAATATTTAAGCTGATAGGTATTCCGTTTTTCTTATCCATATGTGGAAAATATGCCTGGGAGTGATCGTCGTAGTCAGGATTGTTTTTGAATTCTTTTCTCCAGTCCCACGGTTTTGCTTCTTTGAAGCCTAACCTATGTAGAAGTGAAATTAAACTTTTTTTATCGTATACAGTTTTATGATATATATGATTATTTTCACCAATGTTCCACTTCCCATATAGGGGGCCCAAGATTTTTTCGATATCTTCTGTTTTTTGATACACATCAATTAAAGTTTCGAAGTTTGGTACTGCAAGTCTTAAAATTCCGTTTTTCTTTAAAACTCTTTTCCACTCCACTAGTACATCTTCAACTTCATTTCGATCAAAATACTCTAGAACATGGGACGCATAAATTTCATCAACACTATTGTCCTTTAATAAATTTAACTTGTCTACTGAAGTCTTAATATCAATATGATCATGTTCAGAAATATCTATATGAATATAGCCTTCTAAATATCTACTACCTGAGCCAAGATGAAGCTTCATTTATTTAATTTTAATTCATATAAAAGAACATTTAAGTTGTACATTTAATAAAGATAGTCCTAATTGTCAAAAAAGCTATTTACTTCCATAGAAACATATTTGATTTCTTCATCTGTTAAGTTTGTTGATGATGGAAGCCAAAGAATATTGCCAGAAATCTCATCAGAGAAACTCAATTTTGTCTTATTTATTTCTCGTAAGTAAGATTGACTACTTAAAGACGGATAGGAGTATCTCGTTTCAATATTTTTTGAACTTAAATACAAACTAAGTTCCTCTCTTTGTTTTTGAGTATCACAATATAAATCAATAAACCAAGGGGTTTCAGAATCTTCAAAATCTTTAAGATATTTCTTATCTATATATTTTGAATACTCATCATATAGTTTATTTTTAATGTCAATAAATTCTTGAAGTTTATTAAATTGTGATAGCCCTAATGATGCCTGCAAATCTGTAATTTTAAAATTCAAACCAAAACCTTTATGTATATCGCTTTTATCTTTTTCTCTGTTGAAAGTTTTTAGGTCTATTAGGTTTTGATAAACATCGTCATCATCTAGTAGAACCATTCCTCCTTGGCCCATAGTAATAATTTTATGTGGAGTAAAGGAAAGGATACTTATATTGCCCAATGAACCACATTTCTGATTTGTATAAGAAGACCCTAATGCATGGGCAGAATCTTCAATTAATATAATATTATTTTTTTTACAATAATTTTGGATTTCAAGCCCTTTGCCAGTCCTTCCGTTTAAGGGTACAAAAATTACTGCATCGATATCTGATACTTTCTGTAGAGATTCTTTAGACATGCATAAACTACTGTCAATATCAACAATAACTGGTTCGGCACCTGCCCAAATTATTGCATTAATTGTGGCAATCATAGTAATGTTTGGAACTACTACTCTATGGCCTTGCTTTATTCCAGACGCTATTAGGGCAAGATATATTGCGATAGTTCCATTTGGAACAGCTACTGAATATTTTCTATTTACATATTTTGCGACATTGTCTTCTAGTTTTTTTGTAATATTATGTTCTGTAATCCAAGAACCAGATTTCATATATTCTGTAACATTCTGAATATCTTCATGTGAAATGTTTGGTTCTACTTGATTAATCATTTTTTACATTTATTCTTGTTCTGTCTTTTTCAGGTCCGAAATAAGGACCATTTTTTATTTCTAATACTTTACTATCCTTCTTAATTTCATATTCATGTATTCCTTGGAACTGAATTATTAACTGTCCTTGATTTATTTCTTCACTTGAGATGAACTCTCTATCTGTTGTATAGAGATTGCAAACTATACTCCCCTCTAAAACTAAAACTACTTCTTGTGTTATGTATGATTTTCTCTCAAAGGTGTTGTGATAATGTGCATCAAGTATTTTTCCTTCAGGATAATTCCAAGTTCCAACTTGTATAAACGCATCATCAGAAGTAAAAAAATCTAAACCTTCTTTAATATTTTTTAAATCAAAAATGCTTGAATATAGCTCCTCATTAAAAATGATCTGTTTAATATTTTCATTAACCATACTTCTCAATATACCAATCTATAGTTGTTTGAATTCCATCATTTAAATTAGTTTCTGGTTTCCAACCTAATTTTATTTGACCTAAATTTCCATCTACTTTTTTTTCAAGTACTCCATCAGGCCTTGAAGTATCTAGCTCAAACTTGCCATTCCATCCAAATTTGTCTTTTATGATTCCTGCAAGTTCGATTACTGAAATCCCTTTTTCGATTCCTACGTTAAAAAAATGATGTCCTGGTTCTAAACTCATAGATCTAATAAGTGCCTCGGCACCATCTTTCACATACAGCCACTCCCTAATTGGTTTTCCAGTACCCCAGATTTCAACTTTGTTAATGTCATCTTTTTTTGCATCATGTACTTTTTTTATTATTGCGCCCAATGCATGGGACCTTTCAATATCAAAATGATCATATGGCCCATACATATTTGAAATTACTACATTGACCGATGAAAAATTGTTCTCTTCGAAGAAACTATTTCCGAGCTGTACATATAACCTTTTAGAAATTCCATAATTATAAACAGACTTATCAGGAGGACCATCAAAAAAATATTCTTCTTTGTAAGTTGTTAATTTTCCAGGATACGCACAGTTTGAAATTGGATTGATTAATTTTTCAACATTATGTTCTAAAGATGCTTTATAAAGATTTATTGCCATTAGAGAGTTTTCATACAACATTTTGGCAGGATATCTATAACCATAAGAAATTCCGCCAACAAAAGCAGCACAATTGATAATTATATTGGGTTTAATTTTTGATAAATAATCACTTAAAAATTCATATCTAGTTAAATCAACTTGATCTTTACCGGTTATTTCAAAAACATTGTATTTTTCTTCAGAGTCTATAAGAGATTTTACATGTTTTCCTAAAAAGCCATTTGAGCCAACAACTAAAACTTTCATTATTTTTATAGTTTAGGATGTTCCCAAGTTGGAGAAATCAGATTATCTTTTAATAATGCAAGGTCTTTCTTTGCTTCGTTTATATCATGCTCTACCATTATTTTCACTAGACCCGAAAAGTCAACTGAAGGTTTCCAATTGAGTTCTTTTCTTGCTTTTGAAGCATCTCCTAGTAAATAATCAACTTCATTTGGTCTGAGGTATTTTTCTGAAGTTAAAACATAATCCTCCCAGTTTAAATTTACATAATTAAATGCTTCAATGGCAAAATCTCTTACTGTTTTAGTAACTCCTGTAGCTAAAACCCAATCTTGTGGATGTTTATGTTGCATCATTAGCCACATTCCTTCTACATAATCTTTTGCATACCCCCAATCTCTACTTGCATCAAGATTGCCAAGTGTAATCTTTGATTGTATGCCAGCAGCAATTCTTCCAACTGCTTTGGAAATTTTTCTAGTTACAAAAGTTTCGCCCCTAAGGGGTGATTCATGGTTAAAAAGTATTCCATTTACACCAAATAAAGAATAAGAATCTCTATATATTTTTGTAATTTCATGAGCAAAAACTTTTGATGCACCATATGGACTCTTTGCATCAAAGATTGACTCTTCTGTAAGCAATTCTTTACTTGAACCTCCAAACATTTCAGAGGAAGAAGCTTGATAAAACTTTATATTCTTTTCACTATTTCTCAAAGCCTCAAGAATTGTAATTGAGCCCAAAGTGCCAACCTGAGTTGTAAGTATGGGATTTTGGAAAGATACTGAAACATGGGACTGAGCTGCTAAGTTATAAACTTCATCTGGGTTAATGTTTGAAATTAAATTAGTAATTGAAGATGAATCAAGAAGATCAGAATAATGAAGCTGTAGCTGTCTACCTTTTGAATAAGAAGAGATTAAATGATCAATTCTTTCGGTATTAAATGAAGATGAACGTCTTACAGCGCCATGAACTTCATATCCTTTAGATAATAATAGTTCTGATAGATATGCGCCGTCTTGTCCTGTTATACCTGTAATTAAAGCTTTCATTATATGAACATTGTAGTTTGAAGAATCTATTTTATAATGTGATAAATTTATTTTTCAATTTCTAAAGAGTAAATTTTTTCAAATAAAAAGCCTAATAGAAAATTAAAATAAAATACAGCTACTCCAGACACTAACATTATTGAATCTGTTTTAATTTCAAGTCCCAATAGCAAAATTAGAATCCCAGCTAAATACAACTGAATTAATAACTTTTTTCTTGCAATTATATGTTTAATAAACAACAAATAAACACTTACAAAAACAACGATTCCTAATAATCCAAATTTGTTCAATATTTGAAAAATTAATGAATGAGGTCCTGAAACGGGTTTCTCATCGGTAAGTTTTACAATATTTAAGTAGGCACCAGTTCCATGACCAAAAATTAATTCAACATTATTTGGTTCATAACCAGAGAGAAAGAATGTCCATGGGACAGTTCGATTAAGTCTGTCGCTTAAAGGTTTAAAGTTGTAAACATTTACTTGCTTAGTAGTTATTACATTTGGATCTGTTGGTTCCACGAAAAATGGTTCTGTTCTATCAAATGTAGGTATAGCTTGAAAGGTTAAAATTAAAATTATGAAAATTACTATAAATTCTTTCAAGTACTTTTTTCCAAAATTTATAAAGGTAATACCCAAAATTACAAAAAATACTAACGTGGTAAATCTAGATTGTGAAAGCATTAAGGAAGCAAGTGGTATTAAAATCAATAAATAATTTTTAACTGATTTATTTAAAAAATAATTTAACAACATAAAACAAAAAATAAAAAGCTGTAAATTACTAAAAATTTCATAATGAGAATTAATTCCTCGCCACGTCTGAATTTCACCAAAGTTAAGAATTTCAGCATTTCTTGTCAAAAAAAAGAAAAATTCAGACATACTATTGAAGAAAACACTTATCCCTAAAAAAATAGACAAAAGAGGATAGAGAGTTAATAAATTCGATACTGAACTTACTATTTTTTTAATTTCATTTATATCAGATTCTCTTATTTGTTTAATCAATTGAGTAAAAAGAAAGGTTAAGGTCAAATACCAAATGAAACTTGGTATATGGTACATGGTGTCAGGCAAAAAAGAAACCATAATACCCCACCTGTTTGGATAATCTGTTCCTTTTAAATTTCTTGCCAAAGTATCAACTTTATTATTAAAGTCTTGAAGATCTAGAGACTGATAGTTATCTTTTAAGTATCTAATATCTTCTCTTTCTAAATATGTTGACTTATCATTTTCAAAATTAATATTGTCAACAATTTGATTCAAATTTGCTGGATCTTTTTTAATTTGAGCCTCTATGCTTGGAGACAAAGCAAAGGAAGAAATTAGGCTAAGTAATAAAACAATGGACGATAAAACAAAATATTTATTTTTGTAAAAATTAAATTTATTTATTGCATGATATAAGAAATAATAAACTAAAAAATCCAACATCCAGTTAATTCCAAAACCTGTGCTAAATAATGGAAACAAACATAAAACAAATAATTTAAAATGATTTTTTGTTGAATTAAGAAATTGAAACATTATGTATGACTTAAAAACTGTAAAAAATAAAAATATTAATGCATAAGTAATACCTTCAAAGTTGACATATATTGAAGCTACGAAGTAATTTATAACTGCACCAATTAATGTAGTAACAAAGAATTTTGGGTAATTGGCAAAGAAATCACGAGTTTGGTGTTTTTTATCAAATAAAATTTTTGAAATTACAAATATCATTAATATTTGCTGAATAATTACTCTTGCCATTCTTGGAAAGTAAATTTTAAATAATTCAACATTTCCACTTTGATTAAATATGGTTTCAGATACTGTCAGATAACAAAACCGACCATTATTGCTTTCAGCTATAAATTGAGTGCGTATTTCATCTGTTCTAAAATTATCCAAATTATTCAATTTAATTTTTAAATACTCTAGTAAAAAAAATTGATCACATTGAGATAAAAATAATATTGTGAACAAAAGAAATACAGAGAGACTCAATTTATACTTTTTAAAAATTAACATATTAATTTAATTTAATATTATTTGTCTGTCTAACTTTGATCAATAAAGTAGCTCCAATCATAAACAAATATCCTTGAATAATATGTCGAGGAAAGTATGTATGTACTTGGTAAAATAAATGAGGAGATAAGAAAGCAATGGGAATCATGAAATATAATATTTCTTCTAAACTTTTTTTTGATCTCAAAAATACATATAACCATTGAATTAATATAAAGGCCACGGATAATGGAAATATTTTTCCAGCCATTACTCTAACTCCATCATTTAAAGGATTTGCGAAAAGAAAATTAATTTGAAACAAAAAGTCACTATAAACTTGCGAAAAATTAAAAATGAGATCAATTGGTGAAACATAGAACACATCACTTCTAAATATATTCTTTTCTAATACAAACTCACCACCGTAAATAAGATTATGTAAAAAAGGTAGAAGAACAAAAATTGGAAATATCAAAAACAATCCAGCTAAACTTTTCTTATTTTTTTGTAAAAAAGCCACAATAAGCATAATAAACAATAAGCCTGGTAACTGATTTTCTCTAATAATAAAACATAGACCAACTAGGAAAGATAGTTGATATAAGTTTTTTGAATTTATTTCATTTTTAACAAGTAAATCAATTATTAGTAAACCAATTATCCATGTTGGCCATTCGGATAATGAGGAAAACAAATTTAGTTTTGAACTATATGTTGATAGAAATATGTACGTAAGCAAAAAGTTGAAATTTAAGAATATTAATTTATCTTGATTATGTTCAATGAGGGTAAAAAAGATTTTAAAAATTAAAAGTATAAATACAAATCTTGCAAAAAAACTAAGTGAGGCGTGACTGTCTCCAACAAATAATCTTAAAACTGATAATAAATATCTGTATCCGGGCTGATAAAGATAAATGTCCTCACCTCCCTGAAGAGAATTTTGAAAAATTATTTGTTGAGACCAACTTTCGTATTTAAGTGGATCAGAACCGCCCAAAACATAAAGTACTTGATTACTCAAATTTAAGTTCTGAATTGAAGAATATGCCAGAAGAGTAACTATAGATACATGATTTTTAAGTTTAATTATTTTTCTTCTTGAAATTAAGTACATTGAAAAAATAATTAATAATATTTCAAAAATGTCAACATAAGAACTTGGAATTGTATTAACAAAATAAATTCCAAAAGTAACTGCAATTAAATTGAGAGCAATATCACTGGATTTCTTATTATAAGAAAATAAATAAAGTCCCAAAACTAAAAGGAAGATAGAAAGGCTTAATATTTTTAGATAGATGTCGTAATTATCTTCAAAAATGTTTATAGGATTATTGGCCTGATCTGTTATTGAAAAAGATGCATAAGGTATGTTTGGAATGCTATTGATAAACCCGTTATATCTATAGAAGTAGTCTATTGTCATTTCAGAATTTTTAGGAACTAAAATTTCATATGTGTTCTCTGACAAATAAGACCTTGGTAACTCTATTAATTCTTTATTAATTTCAAGAGTAACTTCGCCTACGTATTTTATTAATATAGCTTTTTCATAAAATGTCTTCCTGTCTGAAGTCCAAGAAACTGCGAAGGAAAGCCAACTTCTAGAAGGTTCCATCTCGAATAAAATATTATTAAACCCATAATTAAACTCTTTGCTTTTTAGTTCTTTGATCGTGTTGTAACTTACACGTCTTAAGTCATCACCATCTTGTACCCATTGAGCTTTTATGTCGAGATCGTTAGTTCCTCCATAAAGATTTTTATCATAAAAATTAAAACCAGTTTGATTGAAAAAATATAAGTCCCAATTTGTATATTCAATGCTTTCATTATTTTTGGGGGTTTGATTAAAATTCAAATAATAATCGTGACGTGTAATGTTTTCATCAAATGGCTCTTGGTAACTAAATTGACATTTATCTTCAATATTAAAAGCCATGTCAAAATTTGATACTGGCGTTTCTTTAGTGGAATAACATCCTTTATAGCTTGAATTAGTATTTAAAAATTGAACACAAAGAAGTAATACTGAAGATGCATATATCAAATTTTTAATATTGTTTTTTAAGGGAAAGTTTTTTCTATTAATTATTAAAAGCAAACATAACAAAACCAAAAAAGCCTCATAAAGGTTATCAAAGGGAAAACCATTTAAATGGTATTCTGGATAAAGAGGCAAACTTAGTAAAAATAGTGGTAAGAGATAGATGAAATCTGTGTATATTTTTTTCAAACCATCTTTATTCTACATAATTACTATATTTTTTTTTGCTAACCTAAGTTCTATAAAAATAATAAAGGAATTGTCTTGAACGAGATTGCAATAGTTATATTAAGCTACACAAGACCTCAAGAAGTTAAAAAATTAATTCAACTGTGCAAAAAAATACATTTTGAAAAAATATATGTCTGTGTTGATGGAAATAGTAAAGAAAGTATACAAAATGAATTTCAAAAACTAAAAAAAGAATACGGAGATGTAATTTTTTATATAAGAGAAAATAATTTAGGCATTAGATACGGGATTACAGATTTTATAGAAAAGATATTTGAAAATGAAGAGGCTTCCATCTTTATTGAGGAAGATTTAAATTTAAATTCAAATTCTTTAGATTTTTTAGTGAAAAACTTATATAAACATAATGAAAATGAAGATATATCGTCAATTTGCTTATTTAGTCCATTGAGTTTAAATACAAAATATAAAAACGAATCAAATTATTTAACTTTAAACTTTTTTCCAACTGGCTGGGCAAGTTGGAAAAATAGAGGAGTTGAGTTGAACATTCTTCAAAATGAGAATTATTTTACAATCTTAAAAGTTTTAACAAAATTATTTAAGTTTAGAATTTTTAAAATATTATTTTGGTTTAAAAGATTTTATGATTACAAAAAGTTTAAAGTTGATGCCTGGTCTTACAATCATATCTATAAAAACTTCAAATATAACCAATATTCAATAATTCCACAACATAATTTGGTTACTCATGAAATCTTTGATGAATTCTCTGTAAATATGTTTAATAAGAAAATAGGAATTTATAACAAACAAAAATTATTTAATATGGAACATTCTGCAATGTACTCTGAGTTTGATAAAAGGAGGTTCATTATTGAAACAGCATTAATGTACTCATTAAATTTAAGAGGTATATTAAAAAAAATAGAAAAAAAAATTTTTAGATGATTATATTAAAAAAAAATATCGATACTGAAGCTGGTCACAGTTCTCACTGGAACAAATTACTAAAAAATTATTTCAATACAAGAGAGGAAAATCTGTATGAAAAAAGTCTGAACGACTTGTTGATGAACTATTCTCAGTCGAATGATTTAATCAACCAAGACTTTATAATAACAAACAGATTTGAGTTTAAAACTGAAGAAATTATTAAAATCTCGAAACTTTTTAATAAATCGAAATTTTATATTTTAGACAGCATTGGGTACAAATTTAGAACTAGCGGGAAATATTATCAAAAAAGAAAATATGCAAAATTTATAGATTCTTTATTATCGCAAAACAATGTTTTTTTTATACATTGGGAAAAATTCTCTCAAAAAAATATACAGAAAGAATATAAAAATATGTTTTTTGACATTCCTGATGTAGTTGATCTAGAAATTACTGATAATGAGGTTGAATACAGTAAGTACGATATAGGTTTTTATGGTGCTCTTACTTTAGATAGAGGAATTAGAAAATTGGCCTTAATTGCTTTATTTAATCGTAATTTATCTTTTAATGTACAAGGTAAAGTTTTAAAAAATAGACTTGGTTTAACTACTTCACCAATTTCTTTTTATATTTTAAAAAGACTGAGTAACGTGAATATCGTAATGTACCCATTTTCTGATGAAAAAGATTTGAATGCTGCGATTAAATCTTCTAGATATATGTTTTTTGATAATTTAAATTATCCAAGTAGTTCATCAATAGTTATGAAATCCTTAAGTTATGGAACGGTCGTTTTAGGTTTCGAATCTGATTCTGAAATATGTGATTATATAAATTATTATGGTGGTGGTATTCTGCTTAAATATTTTCAAATCTTCAATATAAATAAACATATAAATATTAAACCAAAATCTTATTCGGGAAGTAACAACCTAAAAGATTTGTTTAAAAGACTCGACAAAATCTTTTATCAATAATAAAAAAATTAAAATAACAAAAATAAAATGTAATGTTTGACCAATCAAACTTTGTTGGAAGATGAAATAAATAAGTAATACGAGAAGAAGAAAAGCAGAAAAGCTTATAAAATCATTTTTTTTTAAATTGTAAGAAAAATTCTTATCATTATTTTTGCATAATATGAAACATGTGATTATTTTTCCAAAATTAGAATATATGAATATTTGTGATAATGTTTCTAAATTACTTACATCATTTACGAATAGCAAAAATAAACTTATCAAAAGAAATACAAAGTTTGATACCGTTTTCTCTTTTAATTTGTCATTAGCAACGCAGTAGTTGTCTACAAGAATTGAAGATAAGTAAAACATGTACAAGCTAGTAATAAGAAAGTAAAAAATATTATTCACAATGTCCCAATCAGATCCACCCAGAAAAGTGAGTAAGGCATTTGGATTAATTAGTAGAAATAAAGTCAAAAGATTAATTAATCTGATAGAAATTGCTAATGGTGATTTTTTTATTTCCCCCATCTCTGCAAATAAATAAGTATCACTAGCAATTTGATATGTAGAACCACCAAGTTGAGTTACCCTATTCCAAAAACCTAACGATGGTAGTCCTAAGCTGCCGGCAACAATATGAGGCATTAAGTTTGAACTGATTTTTTCAAAGCCATCTCCAAGCCAAAGCAATAAACCTTGTCGCTCTATATTTTGATTAACATCAGAATCAGAAAATTTTATTTTGCTTTTTGATCTATAAAATACATAAATGCCAAATAAAACTTCATAAAGTACTTCGGAAGCTAGAAATATATTAATTGGATTAAGAAAGTCAAATAAAAGTAAAAGATAAAAACTTTTCGATGAAGTTAGCAATATCAAATTGACTTTAATAAAAGTCTGGGGTTCAAAATATTTTAAAAATAACCCTTCACTAAGCAGTCTTGTATTTTTAAAAATAAGTAATACGAATGCAACAATAATTGTTGTATTTGAAAAATAGCTAAATGAATTACTTGTAATGATAGTAAATAAAATAAGTGAAGACAAAAATCCATAAACTGAAAACCTGATAACCTTCTTATTTACATATTGATTGTTTTCAAAAGCTAAAGGAAAAGTTATATTTGAAAAATTAAATACTAACCCTAAATTTATTGCAGAGACAATAATTAGATATTCTCCATAAACATTTGGACTGACTAAGCGTAAAACTCCAATTGAGATTGAAAGGCTAATTATTGACCCTAGTGTTTTTAAAGAAAATATTTTTAAGTATTTTGAGGAAAGCAGTTTTTTAATAATATTCATCTATAGACCTTCTTATCAAATAGCTAATAAAAAATTTTTCAGAAAAATATTCTTGTGAAAAAACATATAGCTCTTCCTCGATTTTTTCTCTTAATGAGTCTTTTCCAATTAATAACTGAGATTTTTCGATAATTTTTTCAATGTTGTTTGCTGTTATATCATCATGAAAAGGAATTATTTTTTCTAACCCGATAAATGGATTAGAAATATGAATCTTTCTGGATGAATAAGATATTGAAGGTCTATCAGAAAAGTAATAACGATAGTTATAAAAATGCTCCCAGCCAATATTTAAACAATATTTCTGCATTTCAAACGAAACTTCGAATAACTGACATTCTCTACTGGTTAATCCAACCTTGTCCCAATTCTTTCCATAGAGTTGAAATTGATTACCCAATAATTCATCGGCTTTTTTAGCTAAAGCTATTCTTTCATTTACACCTGTAAAATTTAACAAAGAACTATATCTAGATGTCCAAAGATTTCCAAACATTGATATTCTCTGATTTTGTATATTTTTATCTGACTTAACAATCGAAGAAGAAAAAGTTGGATGAGGAATCCAATAAAACTTAGCACTTGAGTATCTTTTTAAATAGTTTAAGTTACCATCACCTGCTTTTGTATATATGAAATCACAGTATGGCAGTAATTGTGTAAGAATTTTTGATAATCTTTTTTTTGGATAATGGTATGCATCTAAGTTGATGTGAATAATAGGGTTGTTATAGTTTTGTAAGTAGGATTTCAATTTTGAAATATTCTTAAAATTTCCTGATAAATTTTCAATAATTATTGCATCGGGATTAAATTCTTCTAGTTCGGAAGAAAGTATGTCCATGTCGTTTATTAAATTAGGATTTATGTAATGTTTTTTAAAAGTAACTATTTGATTAGAATTCTTTAATAGTTGCAATCCATAACTAGATTCTTTAGGAAAAGCTTCATTGTCCATGTGAGTTATTAAAAAAATTTTATCTACTAATGTGCCATTGTTGAGTTTATAGCTAAAAAATTGATGAACAGACTTACTAAAATTTTCCAAATTTATACCTATTACAAAAATGTATCTTTGATCTTAAAAAATACTTTAAGAAAGTACTTTTTATAGTAATACTTAAAATCTTCATAAATACCATCCAATATAAGTTCTTTGGTTGATCCATCAGCAAGATTAATAATATTAAAAGAATTAGATTTGTTTTGATTAAAAACTAGAACATTTCTTCCATTTTCTCCCATTCCTATACCAATAAAATTTATATTCTTATTTTTTTTGTATGTATAATTTTGCGAAAGACCTCCGGTAGCTCCAATATCTCCACCAATAAAATAGATTTTCTTTTCAAGGTTTAAAAGATCTTCATAGTAATTGCATATATTTGATGAGTACTGATATTCAATGTAGTTATGTAGAACATTCTGTATTTCATTATCAATAAGTGTACTGTCACAAGAGGTCCAAACTAACTCGTGAAAAAGTAAAAATAAATCTTTAGAATTGCTTTTGTTCTGTTGGGATAAAACATCACTAAAAAAAGAACTATCTACATCTCCAATATCTAAGTTTTTTGTTTGATAATAAGTATAAAAAGAATACATTGGAATAGTTGAGTCAACTATCTTATAATCCAATGTTTCAAAATTATCTATTATAAAATTTATCATTTCAGGAGAATTGTCATGATTTCCTATGACAAAATATGATGAACTAAGTAAGCCACCTAATTGCTCAGTTATTAAGGAAATGCTTTCTTCATTCCCTTCTCTTACATAATCACCAAGGAATACTATTGTTCCTTGGTAATTTATTTCTTTTAAATGTTGAATGTAACAACTTAAATCTTTATTTAGAGCTAGATTTGAATCATTATGAGATCCGTAGCCGTGTCCAATAAATATAGTGGTTTCAGCAGAATAATTATCTTCAAAGTTACTTAATCGACAATCTGCACTTTGATATTCAGATAAATGCAAAGCAAGAGTAAGTAAAAAAATTATTAATCCTATTAGTAGTGCAATAAGAATTAATTTTTTTTTATGCATCAGGGTAGTAATCCTTAAACTGAATACCTTGATTAACTATCTCTTCATCATTCAATACAACTTTTGATTTAAAATCAGATTTAATATTCAACACTATATTTTTTTTATTGATAATAAAAACAATCGGGTCGTTTAAATAAGATTTTTTTCTAAATGCAGCAACATCGCTTAATTCATTATTTTTAGGAGTGTATCCTTCAATTGTTGCAATTGAACCTTCTTTCACAACTATCCCTGCTCTGCTATTTGAAATTAATAAATTATACATTTCTACATTAGTTCCTTCTCCGACAGAGATTGCTTTGTCTAGAGAATTATTAATTTGAACATTATTTATATATAAATTTGAACCCGAAAAGTCAAGCCCATCTCCTTTGGGATTGTTTATAACTATATTGTTTATTTCTCCAGAACTAAAATCAATATCAACAGCATCAGATGTTGCATTTTTAATAAATATCTCATCCATTTTAAAATCTGATGAAATAATATTTAAACCATCTTCTGAGTTTGTATTGATTATATTTATTTTCTCTAAGTTAGCTTTTGTTTTGTATATTGAAACTAAACCTGTGTATCCTGGAACATTTTTTAAATTTAAGCTACCAGAATTTATGTTCACATTAACCATATTAAAATATGGAGATTCAATTATAAATAAGCCTCCAAAACCGCTTACGCCGTCAGAATTAAAATTGATTTTATTATCTTCAGTTCCAATAAAACTACAAACCCCATAACAAATTATTCGACTTCCATTATAAAAACTAATTTCCGTACCCGGCATTATTTCCAAAGTTGAAGAGCTATTGATAATCAAGTCTTTAGAAATTACTACATTGCCCTTAAGAATTAAATCATTGTTTGGTGAATTAGAATTAATAAAACTTTTCATATTTTCGAAATCATTAAGTAGTAAATACTGTATAAAATTCTCTCCTGTTTTTGGATGCTCTATAAATATTTGCACATATGCAGGAGCGCTACTTTTAAGATATAGCTTGTTTTCGATTTGCGCGAAACAGTCTTGTGAGCCACTTTTTTGTAAGCTTTGGTTGATTTTTAATGTTTTAAACTGACCTTTATTGAATACTCTAATTTGTGAAACAACTAAATCCATATTAGTTAAGTTTTGTAGTTCGAGAATGTCGTTTCGCATGTTTGCTTTTATTAGTGATTTTTTGTTATTTGTACTTTTAAAAATACATGCTGGTCTATTCAGTTCTATTCTGTTACCGTCAAGTTCTCCCTCTGAGATTTTAGAAAGTTTTTTAAGAAAGCCTTCATAACTAATATTGGGTAAAAATTTATATTCATTATTTAAATTCTGTAAATTATCGCTTTGAAAATTTTCATATTCATTTTGTATTGATTTATTGCTGAAAAGTGAATATAAATCATTAGCGACAGTTATCTTTTCATTAATTAAATTGCTATCAATATAAAAATAGTTATTTTCTAGTAAAGGACTTATCTCATAATCAGACAAATCAATAACCCCTTCCTCATACCAAGTTTTTGGTATAAATTCAGGATCAATGCCTGTGACTTCTCTTAAGATGGGATATAGTTTTTGGTTTAGAGGGTTGTAATAAAGTGAAATGTTGTGAAAATCCAAAGAATGATATGCTGAAAATATATCTAGTAAGATTAAAAATTTTGCAGTATATTCGATATCGAATACTTCTTTTGAAGACACCTCTTTATTTAAATATTTTTCATATTTGTTTATTGCGGCCAAATATTGCTTTGTTCTAACACTGTCTGAAAAAACTCTATTTTTTTCAGCTACTGAATAATTATGATTTTCTAAATTGTTGAAAGCGTGAGATATAGAATTCTTATCAGATAATTGCACTTCATCCCAATAGGCGTCCTCATCGTAATTTATAATGACTCCATTTCTATAAAGTTGTCTTTCTATAGACAATGACTTAACAGTTTCTTCATATTGCATAATTCCCCAACTCGAACCATTTATAATAAGATTTACATAACCAGTTTTTGGTCTTATCAAATTTAACTTATCTGCAAACCAATAAGCACTGTCTTCCAAATTGTAAGATCTAGTTAGTGGATCTTGAATTGAAAACTCTGTCATATCGAGAAATGATTTATTGTTTTTTACTCGTAATCTCATTGACCATCTTCCTCTTTCTAAATGGTCGAGCAAATCACCTTTTAGACGTACCTGAAATACATATGGTTCATTATCTAAATTTCCTTCAGCTAGGAATGTGTCTCCTATGCTTCTTTCTAAATATCCTTTACTTAAAGCATTATCTCTTAAGTTAGACAATTGTATTAGGTCTTCATCAGATAAAGTTATTACTAAATTTTTTAAATCATTATTTTTTTTGTCGACTATTTTCTGATGATTTACAGTATGTATATCAAATTTATACTTTGCTACTAAACATCTTGGAATAAAATACGGATTTGTATACCTACAATCTTGGTATCTTACTCTTCTAAAGTCATTTAAATAGTTTAGAAAATTATAGAAAGATTTAGGCATCCCTATAAACATTTCATAATTATTAGAATATTTATTCTTCTCTATACTGTTTGAATAAAAAACTGGTTTTAATAAACAATTTAAATTCGATTCAATTGGTCGTATTTTTACCCTGATGCTGCTTGTGTCATATACTTCTTGATCAAATATACTAAACTTTGCATTATTAGAACTGAGATCACTAATCCTTTTAATATAGCTTCTTAAGTTGTAATCACAATTGTCTTCACCAGGAGAGACATATATCTTGTTATCTTCAAAATATAGAGTGTCAACATCACTTGTTTTCAATTGAAAAAACAAAAAAATAGCAGATACTAATAAAGCTAGTAAAAAAAATAATTTCTTATTTGTTAAGGAGATCATATGCATCTGTATATTTTGAATTTCTAATTCTATTTAAATTAAAATTTGACTCAATTATTTTGGCATTTTCAAGATCTTCAGTAGAACATTTAATTTCAATAATATTAATATTTGGAGAGTTCATTTTTTTCCATCTGGAAGATTCTGAATTTGAAAACTTTTTAGTTTGAAGATTTGAATCAATGGTGACTCTAATTGAATTGTTTTTATTTTGAAAATACTTCCGCTTGTATCCAATTGTAAAAATAGGATGAAGTTTATAACGGTGATTTATGTTGTAAGTTTTTGATACAGAATCTAAAGGTTTATTGTAAGATTGAAATATTTTTTTCCACACAAGATCGTTGTTTTTAAATTTATATTCTAGATTACTTTCTTTTGTGTTCGAATAACCTCTTAGTCGTACCTTAACTCTCTTTGCAACACCCTCTATTGAGTCATTGTAAAATGAAGCATGCTTGTCATCAAAGTAAAGTGATTCGATACTTCTGTCTTCATATGGTTTAGTGAATTTTCCATTTAAGAAATTTAAAAAAGAGTTTGATATATTTGAGTTAAGCTCTAGGTGATATTTGAGTTCATATCTTGGAGGTGTTATTAAAACATCCATTTTTTTGATTAATTTCTAAAGTTCTAATGCACTTACGCTGTAATTTAGGGAACTATAACCATTTATTAGTTCTTGAACTTTATCTAAAGATTCATTTTTACAGTTAAAAACTAATTCCCCTGAGTCCTCTGAGTTAAACTCGTATCTTATGATCTCAATCTTTACAGTAAATTCCTGATTGTTTAATACTGTGTATAAGTCTTTCACTTGATTTCCTGATATTTCAATAAAATAACTAGTTTCATTTTTACTTCGATTTTCTTCTAGAAATAATAAAGTGTTAATAAGAATTACTCCCATTGAAGTTGGAAGTAAATTACCTGAACCAATTCCTACACCGCTTGCAATAACTAAGAATATAAATCCTAAGTCAGATGGGTTTTTAATTGGAGTTCTAAATCTTACAATCGATAAAGCTCCAACTAATCCTAGAGATAGCGCAAGTGATGATTTTACAAAAATTACAACAAGTGTTGTGCTGAGTCCAGATAGCATCAATAACCTAGTTGATAAAACAGAAGAAAATTTATTACCTTTTTCAATGTTGAAAATTGTTAACTTAATTAACAAATATTGCACAAAAATATAAAACAAAGATTCTAGAACTAAAGGGGTAGCTACTTGACCAAATTCCATATTATTATACTAATTAGATTTTTGTTTTGAGTTAATCATAAATATACTATTTCTTAAATAGAAGATGAAAAAAATAAAACACTTTGCTGGATTTTTAAAAAGAAATCCAAATTTTTTGGCTTTTTTTTATTTCTTTAAATCAAAAAATATAAAGCCTAATACTTATGATTTAACCCCTATACAAATAAAAAATTTAATCAATTTTATACCAGATGCAGTAATTGAAGCAGGAGCTGCAGATGGGGATGACACACGAAAAATATCCACTGTATTTAAAAAAGCAAAAATATATGGTTTTGAACCCGTTGAAGAGCTTTTTAACATAGCTAAATATAACACTAGAAAATATAAGAATATTAAGTTATTTCAAATGGCAATTGGTGAAACAGATTCTAGTGTAAATTTATACAAATCATCTAGATTGACTGCTTCCTCGGTTTATGAACCTACAGAAAAACAAAAAAATTTGTATAAAGAATTATCATTTTTAAAAATACAAAACATTCCACAAGTGAATGTAGATGTTTTCTTCCACAAGAATAATTTAAAATTTCCGGATTTTGCATGGTTTGATCTTCAAGGTGCGGAATATTCAGTATTAAAAAGTTCTCCAAAATTACTGTCGAGCCTAAAAGCAATCTACACTGAATATTCAGAGTCGAATATGTATAATAATCGTTCAGAAAATATTATTGATTTTCTTCAGAACAATGAATTTAAAGTATTGTGGAAAAGCCATGTTAATAGAGGGTTTGGCAATGCTCTGTTAATTAAAGTACGAGATTGAAAACAGTTTTTTAAAAATAGTAATTAAACAAGGTGACCGTTATAAATATTAGTTAGTAGCAGTCTCCACAAAATAGCTTCATTAACTTAACTCGTTAATCATTATAAATTTTAATTAAATTATATTGCGAGAAGAAATACATGGGAATTAAAACCTGTATAACAGTTCGTTGACAGGATGATGATTTTGCAAAGTCTCTACAAATAGATTCATTATTTGTATGAGTGCCAAAAAAACTATCAAGAAAGTAATAAATTTGATCAGTGATTAAATTGTCTAATCCACTAAATAACTGTGGTGTTTGTACAAATGAAATAAATATCCAAATAAAAAGCATTGCTAAAGTTTTTACATTATAAAAATCTTTTAATATGTTATAAAATATTACGACCACAAAAATTAAGGGGGTAATACTCCAAATACCACTTGGGTTAAACATATTTAATATAGTCATATGATCCCCAATTAGATATAAAAGCAAACCAATCAACAGAACAAAAATTATTTGTAAAGTTTTATAAATATAAACATTATCTAACTTATAAATCAGTAAATAATAGATGACAAAAAACAAAAATTGATATATCAATATTGATACAAATGACTCGGGAACTTGACCAATCCCACGTGTATTGGTACTGGTATTACTAAATATTTCAACCCAGGTAATGGATAAAAATATATTGCTTATAACAATATTTTTTAAAATTGTTTGGTTCTTATATAATTTATCTTTACTAAAAAAGAAAGAAAATAATAAGAACAACATTAAGCCTTCATAGCGCAACATAAAGAACACTGACAATGCAATCACATGAATGATTGAATTAAATTCATCATCTTGAGATTGCTGGAGCAAAATAAAAGTTAACAAAAGACCAAATAAAAAATGAACATTTAAATAAAAAAATTGAAAAATGAGTACTGGGGTCAAAATTAATATGAATCTAAAAACTCTGTTGAGAATATTATTTGATATAGAAAAATTGCACTGTCTTAAATATGAATTAAGTGACAAAATGCCAAATAGATTTATAAATCCAGGAATATATGAAGTATATGTAATGTTAATAATATCAAAATATCCACTAAGAATTATTAAAGGGATGGATCTGAAATCAAGGAGTAGAGAAAATTGATTTACTCTTGAATCTAAACCGTCCGTGAGAAAATAAGCAAGAGAATCATTTGTAGTTGTATTTAACTCAAAATATTGAACAACAAAAAATAATATTGAGGAAGCAATAAAAACTTTTATATATTCGAGGTAGATTTTTGACTTGTATTTAATCAGAATTACAAATGTCAAAATTAAATATATATAGAATTGTAAATTTAAAAAAGAGTTATTGAAAAGTAAATACATAATCCAGCTAATCAATACAAGTCCGAGTACTCCAACAAAAATATGATTTATTGTAAAAGTGGGCTCTTTTTTCTTTTTAAGGTTGGAAACTGCTGACACACCAAATCCCAAACTAAAAATAGTAAAGGCCTTTGCTGTGAGGAAAAAATATTCAATCATTATAATTTAAAAAATATAGTGTGTCCTCATTCGGATTAAAAATGGTAACAAACTCGTCAGATGAAGTAGGTTTTTCAACAACTATTCTTAAACTTTCTGTATTAATGTTATTTCGTGAGTTGTATCTCTGTTCATAGTTGGGCTGGTTGATTAAAGTTTCAATTTGATATTCAATAAAAATTTTCATATCTGAATTTATTTCAATATCAGCAACTAAATCGGGATTATATATCAATATAGCATTAGATATACCGCTTAGTTTTTCTTCATCAACAAAACCATTGTGGTAGATAGTCTTATTGTCGAATATAGATTGTAACTCTCTGTAGGGTTGGACTGATGACAAGTAATTCGAATTTGAAAAATCTATACCTTTATAAAAATTATCTATCCCAGTAGAAATAAGAAAAACAAATAAGATTAGAAAAATAATTAACAGATCTTTTCTAATGAAGAAATAAAGAATTAAATTTATCAAGACAAAAAATATTATTAAAGGTGAAAAAGCTTTAAAAATTAAAAATGTTTTTGAAACATTGTTGTCTTCGACAATTAGCGTCAAATCAGTTACTTTATTCAACTGGATATTCTGATCATAATTTGCCCCAACAACTTTTCCTTTACATTCGGGTAAGTTCCCATCAAATTCTTTTATCAAGTCAAGATAGATTGTTGATTTGAATTTAATTTGGCTATATCTTGAAATTAATAAGCTTTCATCAATAAAAAATGGGCAATTTCCATTGTATGTAGGCAAATTTTCAGATGACAATACATCTAAATTGTTTTGAAGTTTTGACTCAATAAAGATAGTAGAAAAAATAGCATAGATCACTGCTATCGAAATGTAAAGAGCAGACTTTTTCAAAATATCCATATTGTATCTTTAATCTTAATTTTAAGATATTTACTTTTCATCAAATTACATTAAACATTAGATATGTACCCTTCTGTCAGAGCTTTAAAATACTACAGGGTAATAAAAGTTAATTATTTTTATTTCATATAGTCGGATAGGTTTTTGCAATGCCTACTTCATACTTTGAAAATGCAACTGGATTAGTAAAAAAATATTGACTAACATCTTCAATCTTTGAAGAAAGAAGTTTAAATTCAACAATTATATTATTTATTGAGTTGTCTTTTGACATTAAAGATCTGTTCTTGGGTGGTGAAAACTTAATTTTCTTATCAATAGTTACTCTAATTTTTTTATCTATTTCGTAATAATCACGATGATAGTCTACGAATAATGTTGGGGTTAAATTATAGCCTCTGTATGTTTGATTTGGTATATCCTTAAAATTTTGAAAATTTGTTTTATCAGAGATTTTTTCTTTTCCTCTTTTTGTATTAAATTTTATTTCTTTTGAAATATTTGCGCTTATAGATGGATATTGTCTAAATCTATATTTAAATTTATCAACGTCGTCCAATACAGATTTGTTATATAATTTAAAATCAATAGTGTCAAAATAAAGGCTGACTATTCTTCTGTTTGGATGTAGGCTTGAAAAAATATTGTCATAGAACTTATAAAAGCTATTTAATTGTCTACTGTCTAGTACAAACTTATACTCTTTTCTAAATTCTGGTTTTTTAGTTATCATGATTAATCACAGAACCCTTTTGAATATAAATATCTTTATCTAAATTACAATTATTTTTTCCAGTCGATAAATAGCTGGGGCCAAATTCTTGTTTTTTTCTGTATAAGGCAAAGCAATAGTTTGAGGAATCTATATTGGCTTGATTTATCTCTAATGAGGAACTGTCTTTGATTGCTACACCTATTTTTGCTTTAGAAATTAAAACATTATCAATTTTGACTTCTGAAGTTTCTCCTATTGAAATGCCTTTGTCATCGCATCCTGTTAATGCAATAGATTCAATAAAATAGCTTCCTCCGGATAAATCTAGACAATCATTAAAGCTATTTTTAATTGTTATATTATTTACATAAATATTTGAAAAATCAATGTCTAAACCATCGGAAACAGAGTTTGAAATTAAAATTGAATCTATATTTCCTGTTGTATTAACAAGGTTTACTGCATCTTCACAAACCTGATTGGACGCTTCTATCACAACATTTTTAAATTCAACATTGTAAAAAGTAAGGCAACCAGTCAATAGGTTTTGATCGTTTCTAATAATCTCAGAATTTAGTGATTCGCTAAATACTTTTATTTTCCAATCAGTAAGATTACCTGGACCAATAATTTTTGCTTTGCTTCTTCCATTTAGAATTTCGATATCTAGGGTTTTGCTTTCTAATTTAATAGAGTAAGTTACATCTCCAAAAGTAATAAGCTTTACCTCAGGAGTGAGATTTATAAATTTTTCAGAACTTATATTATCGTTTAAAAAAGAATTTTTCGATTTTCCAAATATGAATAAATAATCTGGATTAGTTGACGAGGTTATTGAGAAAATATCAAGAGAAGAGATGTCTAGTTCTAAGACTTTACAATTTGTTAAATCATAATTACAAATCTCATATATAGAATTATCAATATCTACAAAAGCAACTTCAATTTCTCTTTCAGGAAGTTTTAAAGTTTTTAAAAGATTTGCATCAGAGTAATAATTTATATCATTTTGCAAATTTGACCTTGAATCCTCAGAGATGTTTTTGAGAAAACGTCTAAATTTATTGTTAAAATACTTTATTTCTTCAGAGGTAAGTTCAACACCTTTTTGTTCAAGAGATTGCTTGAATAATTCTTCGTCCACATTCAAATCATTAAGAAGTTCTGCTGCCGCTATACTTAAATCTCCTAAATTTTCATAATCAGGCATTATCACTACTTGAGGTTCTGTGCCTGCAGTCTCCCATAGAAAAAATGAATTTCCATCGTAATAAATTGGATAGAATTGATTTTCAATTTTGTTAAAGTAAAACTTTCTTTGATGATTTGTAATTGCATGAATAGATTCAAGTGCCATCAAAGCTGCATCAAATTTATAAATTAAATTTGGATCTGGACCTAAATAATTGTAATTTAGTTGTGTCCATGGCTTGTTAGAAGAAAAGATAGCTTTATTATAAAGCTCCAAAGCTTCTAAAGTTATTTTTTGATTGTTTTCGCTTTTTCTACTCCAATATTTGTTAAGAACTTTTGCAGGCATAAAATATCTTATATCAGGTTCATCGAAATTGTTTTCTATAATTGTTGTCCACCTAAGGGATTCGTCAGTTTCAATTAACGGACCTTCTCGAAATCCGTAATACTCAATCATCTCTTTTGAAAACTTTTCTTGAAAAATCATTTTCCTTCTATGTATCTGTTTTCCATTAAAATCATTCATGAATACATCTACTAAGCTTGTTCGAGGACTTAAAAATCCTATTGCTTCTAAAAGAGTTGTAACATATACCTCATTTTCATAGTTTCTTGCAATTGGCTCAAATAATTTAAATTTAGTAATTCCATCAATATTCCCACTTAAAAGCTTTACATCCAATGAAGTCATTCCATTTTTTTTATTTATGTGATCTGTCCAATCACCTGAAATCCTTATTTCTATTTCAAATAAGCACTTAAAATTGAGATTTTTATTTTCATTTTTTACATGGATGATCATGTTGCCCTTAAATTTTTCTTTATATTCGGGGTTTATTACTCTATCCCCACTTGAAATTATTTTAAAAACATTTGTATTCCAACCTAGATCATCGTAAATATCAATTTCTAATTGATTTAAATCAAAATACTCAAACTTGTTATTATCAAAATAGCTTAGACCATTACAAAAGGGTTCAATTTCGTCTTCAAAATTATTGAATACATTTTCCTCTAGGTTTTCTTTAGCTGGAGAGCTTGAAAAAAGCTGCGTTCCGTAAATAAATATAAAAACTAGTAGTAAAAAAAATAAAATTGAAAATATTTTTACTAAATATTTATTCCGCAATATCAATTGATTTAGAAATAATTTTGTCATCTAAAAATATATTTTCAAGTTCACTAATCCTTGCCTTATTTTGTGTTGAAAAGATATACATGTATTCTCCATCATAAGAAGAGTGAGTTAATTCTTTGCAGTTTATTGCATCACTATTTTCCTCTTTGGTATGTATTTTAAGAATATGTTTCGATTCATCTGAAAAGAAGAATTCATTGAAATTGAGTTTTAATGCAATATATTTATAAATTTCAATAAAAAATACAATTAGGGTTATAAAAATCACAAAATTAATAGCTAAGTTTCCATCAACTTTGATAACAATACCTAAAGTTATCAATATAAAATAAACTACTAGTTCAGATGGATTTTTGACAGGAGTTCTAAACCTTACAATAGAGAGGGCTCCAACCATTCCAAGTGACAGTGCAATATTGTTTGAAATTACAGATGTTATTAAATATCCTGTCAAAGGCAATAATGAAAAAACCAAAAACTGACTAAAGTTTTTTATCCATTTTTGATCACTCACTACTGACATTAAAAATCTAATGTAAATACCTAACACACTACATAAGAAAAATGTCTTAAATATATCTGATAGAAATTCAAAATTTACGTTAAAAAGAATAGTTGTCATTATTCGATTATATAATCATGTAGAATTTTTAAATACTTTATTGCGAAATATATTATTAAAAAATTATTTATTTCTTATATTAATAGCTTCCATCAAAGTTGATATTTTATTACTGTCGAATTGTTAATAGTGTATTTTATCTCGTAAATTTTTAATATTTGCAAAAATTTGTATAATTGTGCCTTAGTGAAAACAAAATACAAAAATCTTTTAATTATAATTTTAATTTCTTTTCAAAATTTATTTTTTTTCTTCACAACTTATTTAAATTATGACAGCACGAGGGGTACAGATTTTAATAGGTATGGAAAATATTTAGATTATTTTGTTAAGAGTGAGATTCAAACAATAGGTTTAGAGTCGGGAGTTGGCTACTTCTATTTCATTAGTAAATTTTTCGAGATATTAAGCAAGCCGATATTAATTTCAAATACTTATGTTGAACCAATTTATTCCCTCAGTATTCAATTAGGAAATTTTTTATTACTTATAATCGGACTAATAGGAATTTATTATTTGTTTAACTACCTAAAGGTTGATAAAACACTCAATTTGGTCTGCTTAAGTTTTCTTTCAATCTTTCCGCCAATATTAGGTGCAAGATTAATTTTAAAACCAGAAATTTTAGTTGTTGCATTTTTACCTTGGTTAATTCTTTTTTATTACAAATTTTTCGAAACTAATAAATTAATTTTCTTAGTATTCAGTTCACCTTTGATACTGTCTTTAATTGTTTTAAAATCTAGTATCACTTTTATGATTGGTCTTTGTCTTTTAACTTTATTCGGTAAACAAATATTCACTAAAAAATTTTTAACATTCAATATATTTTTAGTTCCACTGTTAATTCTCTTAATTAATGAAAATTTTAATGTAAATGGAAACTATCTTTGGGAACATGTCATTAACGAAAGTTATTTAAACAGTGCTAGTTTAAGTTATGTATTTTCTTTTAGTTTCAGTGAAATTTACAATAATCCTTTTCGAAATAATTTAAGTAGTTCTATGTCATCAATTATTTTTGCAGACACATTTAATGATTATTGGCAGAGATATTGGTATCACAAAGATGGTTGGTCGGGGGAAAATTTTCCAGGTAATTTATTACATATAAGAATTTCAATTTTACTTTCAATATCTTTTTACTTTTTAACTACTTATTTTCTTATAAAAGAAAGAGATAAAAAAATGAGGGCTATTGGAACTTTGGGCTTTGTGGGAATTCTTGCTTTAATAGTAAATGCTCTTAACTTGTTACCGATGTTTACGCAAAATTTTAATCCTTCAAAAGGTGATCCGATGAAAACACATTTATTTAGTTTTTTAATTATTTTTACTTTCTATTACTTCTTAACAAAATTTGAAGCACTAAAAAACTTGAACATTTATTTAATAATATTTATATTTTTTAATGCATATGTATTTGCGATTATTAATCCTGTAGAAAATGATAAATATAAAGAAACCTATTATTTAAATAAATTACACGTAGCTAGCCCCTGTTTACTCAACAATTATGTAAACAACTACATTAATTTTAGCGATAATTGGTGTACTGAAAATGAAGTTGCAAAATCAATTTGCAAGGGGTCATTTGATGAAAGTTTTTTGCCTTCTGAAAAAGATGGATATCTTGTATATGAAAATGATCCATTATTTAAAGATCGAGGTTTAACTGATGGAATTAGCACAATAACGGTAGGAAACTTTTATGAGTGCATCAATTATGTAAGTGGTGGTTATTTCATTTTAAGTTCCAATATTTTCTTAAATAGTTATGTTAATGAACAAAGTCTGATTTTGAATAAAATCATTTTGTTATTCAGCTTTTTATCAATTTTTATTCATTTAGTAATTAACACTTCCAAAAAAGAGTTTGTGTAAATTTAATACAATTGATACCAGTAAAATTTACACATGTCTTAGATAAAGCAAAATGTGGCCAGAGGCAGAATCGAACTGCCGACCCCTTGTTTTTCAGATATGGGCTAACCATTTGACCTTAGTTTATTTTACATTAACTTACTTTAAATATCGCTACTTACTAGAGGCTTTATTCAAGCAACTAGAGTATCTACAAACAACTGTCGTAAAGTGATATGCACAAATTGTGCTCGGTTTTAAGAATTACAACTTAATTGAATAAGTTGATATAAGTAATTAATATAAAAATATGAATGATAAGAATAATCAAAATAATGAAGATCAAACAATGATGGACAAAGCTGTAAAATCTTTGGAAAAAAAACCAAATGAGGAAAAAACTCCTCTTAATAGCTCTACATACTCGACAATTGCAAAAATTGTATTTGGTATATACATATTTGTTGCACTTTTACTTTTTGCACAAGAGATTGGTGCTGGATTAGTTATGGCTGTTCTTTTATTTGGCTACTTAAATTACTTGTTAATAAATTGGTTTGGTTTAGTGCTTAAAGGTTTAGAGGAAAGCAACAAGTTGCTTTCAAAATTAGTTAACAAATAATAAAAATTTTAAAACTTGAGCAATTGTAAATAAATTGCATTGATATGCACAAATTGTGCTCGGTTTTGATTTGTTTATTTGTGAAGACCAATAAAGCCTATATTTATTGTGGCCAGAGGCAGAATCGAACTGCCGACCCCTTGTTTTTCAGA
>VMHT01046146.1_pt1 | contig 43355 bp, 37 predicted proteins | sample 4693611 | NCBI WGS metagenome assembly VMHT01 (sample SAMN12280063, study PRJNA550983) | marine metagenome | isolation source: seawater sampled from same location over 5 years 0.02-0.2 micron viral filtrate | place: USA: collected off the coast of southern California halfway between the port... ...
GCCGAGGCCGGCACCTCTGCCGGGTGCGCATTCAAGTTTGGCCCTTCGACGTTCGGTGTGTTTGATGCCTTTGCCGATGAGGCAGGTCGCCAAGCACATCTGAACGGCCAGATCGCCGAGGCCTTGATGGCCAACGCCGAGACCTTGCTCAGTTCTCCGCCCAATATCGAGAAGGTCGAACTGCTTGCAGCCAAACTGCCTGCATGACAACCCGGCCTTGACTCAATCAGGTCACGCTGCGTAGGGCCACACGGCCCTACGCAGCCCCCCTCGATTGCCGGGGGGATGTTCGGCGACAATTAGGATGACCAGTTGGCGACAATTCTCTTGGCAGCCAGCCTTCTGATTTTAACAAGGTCGATAATACTGATGCCTGTAGTTGCCCCAACTAAACTGAGCACCATCTTGCCAGTTCAGCCCGGTATTCCCCGGTGGCATTTCAGACTCTTGTGCGGGTGGCTGCGATTATAGTCTCAGATCCATTTCGGCAATCTGGCCATCACTGTGGCTGGATCAGGAAGGTCGTACAGGTATACATCGCCCCGCTTAAACGTCTTCACAAAAGCCTCCGCTATGCCGTTACTATGAGGGCTTCGCGCGGGTGTGATATACACCACAAAACCCAGAGCGGATGCGAAGACTCGCGTTTCTTTGGCAATGTAGCAGTTGCCATTATCCGTCAGCCATTCCAGAGATTGTGGCACCCACTTCGACTAGCCGAACCGGTATTTCGGGCTTTCCCGCAGTACTCCTGTTACCTGCCCGCTGAACTGGTGGCTGGATTATCAGGCCACATCTCCAAAGGTCCTGCGCCAGTCACGAGGGCTTACGTGGTGACGTTGCTTGAAATGCTGCCGGAATGACGTTGCTGTGTGGAAGCCGATTCTTTCCGAGATGGCTTCCACAGACAGCGATGTGGTCTCCAGCAGTTCCCGTCCTCGCCGAAGTCGTTCACTCACCAACCACTCCACTACCGTCATGCCGGTGGCTCTCTGGAAATGGCGGGTGAAGGTGCGCCGGCTCATGGCGGTGCGGGCGGCCAGTTCATCGATTGTGTGTGTTTCGGCCAGATGTTCCCGCAGATAGTCAAGTAGTCGGTTGATATGCGCATCCTGAGTGGAAATCGCGACCGGCTGCTCAATGAACTGAGCCTGGCCACCTTCCCGGTGCGGCGGAACAACCATCAGGCGGGCAAGGGTATTGGCGGTCCTGGCACCGTAATACTCCCGCACCAGAAACAGGCAGCAATCCAGCCCCGCCGCTGTGCCAGCGGACGTGACCAGCCGGTCATCCTTCACATAGAGGGCGTTGGTATCCAGATTCACCTGTGGAAACCTATTGAGGAAGTCCTGTTCTGCCAGCCAGTGGGTCGAGGCTCTCTTGTTATCCAGCAAACCCGCATAGGCCAGCGCATAGGTGCCGTAGCAAAGGCCTACCACATGTGCGCCCCGTTCATGGCAGCGGGTGAGAGCCTCCGCCAATTGCGGCGGTGGGGCTTCGCTCAGATCGTGCCAGCCGGGTACTACCGCAATATCAACCGCATCCAATAATTCCAGCCCGCCATCTGGCTGAACGGTCATGGCCCGTTCGGATGTGAGGGGCTTGCCGTCTGGGGTGATAATCAGCAACTCGAACAAGGGGCCGTCGGGCAAGGCAATACTGAACACCATGTAAGGAACAGAGAAATGGAAGGGGCTGAATTGTGGGTGAAGGATAAGCCCGACTTTCGGTAGCGCCACGGTGTCACTCCTGTGGTTCATTTAACCCGATGATAACTGCTTGGCCTGATTCTTTCGATCATTGTCTTTCAGGTCAATATTGGTGGTGATCACATCTCCGTAGACTTACTCCATCAACGAACACCCTGTTGGAGGATAAATACCATGTTGATCAAAACTTTCGCTGGCGCCCGGATGCTTGCTTCGACTGTTTTTACTGGCGCTGCTTTCGCCGAATCGTATACCCGGGAACCCAGCCACCAGATACAGCAAATCCGCAATGCCACCATCAAGGTTACATACGGAGAGACCACCTTTCTGATTGATCCTATGCTGGCCGAACAAGGAGCTTACCCGGGCTTTCCGGACACTTACCGCAGTGAGCTGCGTAATCCTTTGGTGGGCTTGCCCATTGCCGCTGAGGATGTGATTGAGGGTACCGATGCGGTGATCGTTACCCATACCCACCTGGACCACTGGGACGATGCCGCCCAGAAGCTGTTGCCGAAGAACATTCCCCTGTTTGTGCAGAACGGGGCGGATGCCGAGCTGATCCGCTCACAAGGCTTCAAGGATGTGCGTATTCTGGATGGCGAGGCTGAATTCGGCGGCGTGATACTCCATAAAACCGGCGGCCAACACGGCTCCAATACCCTTTATGCCATTCCCGAGCTGGCCAAGGCGCTCGGTGAAATCATGGGTGTGGTTTTTGAAGCCGAGGGGCAGGAAACCACTTACGTGGTAGGCGATACCGTGTGGCGTGATGAAGTGGTTCAGTCATTGGAGCGCTTTCAGCCGGACGTTGTTGTGTTGAATGCCGGGGCGGCGGAACTGACAGGCTTTGAGGGCGACTCGATCATCATGGGCAAAGAAGATGCCCTGCGAGTGCACCGAGCTTTACCAGATGCGGACATTGTCGCCGTGCACATGGATGCGGTGAACCATATGACCCTGAGCCGTGAAGAGCTGGCAGAGTTCGTGGAGAACGAGGGGATTGATGAGCGGGTATTGATCCCGGCGGATGGTGAGATTCTTTCTTTCTGACCAGAACACCCCTGAAACAAATGATCCAATGAGGAACAGTCAAATGAGCAAGCGAGCCGTTATTGTTGTCGATATCCAGAATGAGTACTTTGCCTCCGGCAAACTGCCTCTGGTGAACATCGAACAGGCAGCCGCCAAGGCTGCCCAGGTGATAGATACAGCGCGTCAGAACAAAGACCTGCTGGTGCATGTTCACCATGAGTTTCCGGACCCGGATGCGCCTGTATTCACCCCGGGTACAAACGGCATCAACATCCACGAATCCGTGGCACCAAAAGGTGATGAGCCGGTGATTCTGAAGAATTATCCCAACTCATTCCTGAAAACCAACCTGAAAGAGCTGCTGGATGCCAGCGACATTGAGGAAGTGGTTGTGATCGGTGCCATGAGTCACATGTGCATCGAAGCCACCAGCCGAGCCGCTTCAGATTTTGGCTACAAGGTCACTGTGCTGGAAGATGCTTGCGCCACGATGGACCTGGAGTTCAACGGCGTGAAGGTGCCGGCGGCACAGGTTCATGCCACGGCTATGGCGGCTCTTGGGTTTGCCTATGCGAGTGTCCAGTCCACCCGGGATTACCTGTGAGGATCTTGCTCTTCGTATCTGTCGGGTGGTTGCTCCCGTAAACTGAAGCCGACCGGCCAGAAACATTTCAGCCGGTCGTTTCAGTGGTATCGTTCGGCCCGGATCTATTGCTGGACGGCCTCATATGTTGCGTGCAGATTCCAAAAATCTGAACGTTCGCTTTGCGACCAAAGCGCCCAACTTATGAAGTCCTTACCATTGGTTGGTGGCCGGCATCAGTGTCTATCGCTAATAGGCAACGGTAGGTACCGCTAGATCCAAAATTTGTTGCTGGCTGGCCAGGATTGCCCAAGCAGCAACGTGAGCGGCATTTTTTATATTCGTATAACCGGGCTTAGGGGGCGTGGATCAACTGGCAAAGCGGTTATAGAAACCCTCAATGCGGGACAGGGCATTGTCCACCGCCCGGGAATAGCTGCTCTTGTCTAGGCAGTAGCTGAACTGGATGCTGACCCGGTAGCCGGCCTGGTAAGGATGGCAGCGCACCACCCGGGCGGCCACCCGCGAATGGCTGATGTATTTTCCCTCGAAATCCAGGTAAAGCCGCGCGTCGGGCTCCACTGGCCTTGGTGACAAGACCGCGAGTCCGTAACGGTTGATGTCCAGGCAGGTCACGGAAGTCGGATTCTTGCCACGGCCAAAGAATCCCCGCTCGCTCAGCTGCACTTTCAGGCAGGAGGCGGGGAAACGCTCTTTGATTCTGCGGTCGTTGGCATTACTCATAATCAAATGCCTTCCACTTCTGTAGCGGATCTTGTGATTATTATTTGATCGGCTTTCTGTTGCCGGGTTTTGAAGTGTAGTAGCCAGTTTCCGGTCTTGAAAATGGGCGAGTCGGAAACTGTGAGAAGGTTCTCAAAAGCCGGAAACGCCGATCCGGGGCCCGGTTTGGGTCAGGCGCTGGTGCTGACCAGCCGTCCGCGGCGGTCTTCCAGGCTCGCTGATTGTCCGGTTTTCGGGTTCAGCAGCAGGGGGCTGCGGCGGAAGCGGCGCCTGCGACGATCCGGCCCGTCGAATTCCATCTGCCGGCGGCGGCGATCGGGCTGCATCCTACGGTCCATGGGGCGTTTACGGGGGGCTGCAGTGGACTCCTCCACTTCCGGAGTGCGACGCAATGGTTTCCCGGGTGTCTGCTCCAGAGCAGTCAGCGGGTGATGCTGGTTGCGATAGATGTCCATGGATCGGCTCCTCTGCAAGTCTGGCTAAAAAACAGACTGTTCCGTTATTTTAACGGCATCTGGCGGCAATTCTTTAGCCCGAACGCGACAGACGCGGTGTCAGAATCTACAATGACCGGCCATGAGTTCCATATTACCGGTCCTGGCTTATCCGGGCTGGTAAACACTTGGCAAAATTGACCCGACAGGACAGAAACTTGAAGTCACTGCCACTGAACAGGCTCTACAAGGCCTGTGTTTTGAAAGACCTCTCCTTCCGATCCACCCGTCAGCTGGAACCACTGGCTGAAATCGTTGGCCAGAACCGGGCCCAGGCTGCGGTACGTTTTGCACTGGCCATGCCCCACGGCGGTTATAACGTCTACGCCGTTGGCAACAATGGCCTGGGCAAGCGCACCATGATGCTGCGTTATCTGGAGCACCATGCCGATACCAGTAACCAGAGTCATGACTGGTGCTACGTCGCTAATTTCGACGAACCTCGGGTGCCCAGGCTGCTCAAGCTGCCGGCGGGACGCGGTCAGGACCTGAAGCAGGACATGGAAACCCTGATGGGCCGGCTGGTGAAGGTGATTCCCCAGACCTTTGACAGCGACGGCTTCCTGGAGCGGGCCGAGCAGCTCAAGAACGATTACGGCAAGCAGCAGGAAGACCTGCTGGAAAAGGTGGCAGCCCAGGCGAAACGTAAAAAGGTCAGCCTGACCCTGACCACTCCGGGCGGTTACCGGCTGGTGGCCATGAACGGCGACGAGCCCCATACCGCCGAGTCGTTTGGTGAGTTGACCGATGCTCAGCGGGAGAAGTTTGAAGAGGACATCAACAAGCTGGAGAAGAAGCTGCGCCAGGCCCTGCGCAAAATCGCCGACCTGGAGCAGGAGTATGCAGACAAGCAGCAGTCTCTGAACGAGGAAACCCTGGAAAGCATTACAGGCCATCAGATTGATGACCTGATCCACAAGTACCGGGATGAGCAGGATGTGGCGGATTACCTGGAAAGCGTGCGCAAGGATCTGGCGGATAATCTGGAGATTTTCCTGGAAGACGGCGAGGATCAGGCGGCCATTGCCTACGCCTCCCTGGACCGCAAGATGCCACGCCGTTATCTGGTGAATCTGCTGGTCCATCAGAAAAACCGTGATGTCCCTGTGGTAGTGGAGGATAACCCCACCTATCACAACCTTTTCGGTTATGTGGAAAACGTCACCTACAAGGGGACGGTGTTTACTGATTTCTCCCTGGTGCGCTCCGGCAGCCTGCATCGAGCCAACGGTGGTTACCTGCTAATGGATGCCATCAAAGTGCTGGAACAGCCGTTTGTCTGGGACGGCCTCAAGCGGGCATTGCGGTCCAAGAGCCTGCAGATCAATTCCCTGGAGCGTGAGCTGACCCTGTCCGGCACTATCTCCCTGGAGCCGGAGCCGGTGCCCCTGGACGTGAAGATCGTGCTGTTTGGTGACCGGGAAACCTGGATGCTGCTGCAGGAGTACGATCCGGAATTCGCAGAGCTGTTCCGGGTAACGGCGGATTTCGAGAACGAGATGATGCGCACGCCGGAAAGTCAGGAGCTCTACGCCAAGTTTATCGCCAGCCTGGTGGTGGAAAAGAACCTGCTGCACTGCTCCAACAAGGCGGTTGCCCGCATTATCGAGCACAGCGCCCGCATGGCGGAGCATCAGGATCGGCTGTCGCTGCATGCGGCGGATATTGCGAACCTGTTGCGTGAGTCGGACTACTGGGCACGCCAGAAAGGGGCCCGGCTGATTCAGGATGCCCACGTGGATCAGGCCCTGGAAAGTGCCCGCTACCGTAGCAGCCGGATTCGTGACCAGTTCTATGATTCGATCCGCGACGGTTCTACTCTGGTTTCTACCCAGGGCACCTGCGTGGGGCAGGTCAATGCCCTGTCGGTGCTGTCCACCGGAGGCTTCGAGTTTGGTCTGTCCAACCGGATCACTGCCACCTGCTATTACGGTGACGGTGCGGTGATGGATATCGAGCGGGACGTGAAACTCGGCGGCAATATCCATTCCAAAGGCGTAATGATCCTCAGCTCCTGGCTGGCATCCCGGTTCGCGGTGACGGACCCGATGCACCTGTCAGCCAGCATTACCTTCGAGCAGAATTACGGCGAGGTAGACGGCGACAGCGCCTCGCTGGCTGAACTGTGCGCACTGCTTTCGTCGCTTTCCGGCCTGCCGGTGCGACAGGATCTGGCGATTACCGGGTCGGTGAACCAGTTTGGCGAGGTGCAGCCGATTGGCGGGGTCAACGAGAAGGTGGAAGGCTTTTTCGCCACCTGCAATCTCACGGGTGGGCTCAGCGGCACCCAGGGTGTCATTGTGCCGGCCTCCAACGTCCAGAACCTGATGCTGGAGCGGGAAGTGGTGGACGCGGTAAAAGCCGGGCATTTTTCCGTCTATGCTGTAAGTCATGCGGAAGAGGCGATTACCCTGCTGCTGGGTAAGCCTGCCGGAAAGGCGGATGCCCGGGGGCGCTACCCGAAACAGAGCGTTTTTGGCATGATTCAGCAGCGGCTGGAGAAAATGCGTGAGCATGAGCGCCAGGAGACGGCCCGCACCGAGCACAAAGATCCGTCCCTGCATTGAGGGGCGGACAGACAACAGGATCAAGCAACAGGAGAGCACAACAAGATGACCGAAACCCGGCAGACTGTATACGTGGTGGAAGACGATGAGGCGGTGCGTGATTCGCTGGAGTTGTTGCTGAAATCCGACGGCAAGGCCGTGCGCACCTACGAAAATGCCAATGCGTTTCTCAAGGACTACTCCGACGACATGGCCGGGTGCATAGTGCTGGATATCCGGATGCCCGGCATGGACGGCATGGAGCTCCAGAAAAAACTGAACGAGAAGCACTCCCTGTTGCCGATCATCTTTGTCACCGGCCACGGCGACGTGCCCATGGCCGTGGATGCCATGAAAGAAGGTGCGGTGGATTTTATCCAGAAGCCCTACCGGGAAGTGGCCCTGCTGGAGAAGATCGAATCGGCCCTGGAGAAAGATCTCGAGCAGCGCAAGACTCTGGGCGAGAAACAGGAAATTGTGCGCCGCATCAAGACTCTGACACCCCGTGAGTCGGAAATCATGGACCGGATGATTGCCGGTCAGGCCAACAAGGTGATCGCCATCGAGCTGGAAATCAGCCAGCGCACCGTGGAGATCCACCGTTCCCGGGTGATGCACAAGATGGGCACCCATTCACTGGCCCATCTGGTGCGAATGGTTCTGTCCGTAAAGGACCTTATCGACTAACGGGCCTTTAGCCGGCATCATGCACGTCCTATTTTAACCGGCTGCGCCTTTATGACTGATGCTTCCAGTGAGAACACCGGGGCAACGGTTCTGCTTGTGGACGACAATCCACAGAACCTGAAAGTGCTCTATGAAACCCTCAAGGACAAGGGCTACAAGCTGCTGATCGCCAACGATGGCAGCAAGGCCCTGGACCTGGCTCATCGCCACCAGCCTGAAGTGATTCTGCTGGATATCATGATGCCGCAGCTGGATGGTTATCAGGTGTGTGAGCGGCTTAAAGCGGATCCGGTGACGGCAGACAGCGCCGTGGTATTCCTTTCCGCACTGGATGATGTGGATGCCAAGGTGAGGGGATTTTCACTCGGTGGTGCCGATTACATTTCCAAGCCCTTTCAGGCCCAGGAAGTGATTGCCCGGGTGCGCACCCACGCCAGGGTTATACGTCTTGAGCGCCAGTTGCAGGAACGTAACCGGGAACTGGAAAGCGACCAGACGCGCATCCTCAACTCCATCAGTGAAGGCATCTACGGCCTGGATGAAAACGGCATTATCGAATTTGCGAATCCCGCCGCCGGTCTGATTGCCCGTTGTAACGCCGAAGAGCTGGTAGGGCGGAATTTCTTTCAGCTGCATTTTGCCGGTGTAGTGCCCGAGGGCACCGCCATGCCGGTCATGTCCACCTGCAGTCAGGGAGTGGCCGAGAGTCAGCGGGGTATTGATATGCTGCGGGCCGACGGTAGTCGCTTCCCCGCAGAATATGGTGCGTCGCCGAAGCTGGATGGCAACGAGCTGCACGGAGCGGTGGTGGTGTTCCGGGATATCACCATGGATCTGGAGCAGGAGAAGGCCCTGGAAGAAGCCCGCTCCGTGGTGCAGGAGCAGCGCGACCAGCTGGCCCACGCCTCCCGTCTGTCCACCATGGGGGAGATGGCCGCAGGGTTCGCCCATGAGGTGAACCAGCCCCTGACCGCGATTGCCAATTACGCCCGGGTGGCCGAGCGGGTGCTGAAGGGCGATGCTCCGGATCTGGAGCTGTTGAACGAGACCCTGCAGAAAATCGAGGCCCAGTCCCACCGCGCCAGCGAGATCATCCGCCGTATCCGCCGTTTCATGAAAAAACCGGCCTCGGGTAAAGAGGTGCTGTCGGTACCTGCATTGCTGGAGGATACCCGGCAGTTTGCGGAAGTGGATATCCGCAACAACGAGGGCGGGGTGGTTATCAATGCCGAGCCGGACTTGCCGGAGGTCCTTGCCGATCCGGTACAGGTGCAGCAGGTAGCGCTCAACCTGATCCGTAATGCGTTGGAGTCAGCACGGACTGCAGGTAGTGTGGATCCGGTGGAGGTGAATGCCATGCTGGTGGGCGGCCAATGCGTGCGGGTGACGGTGCGTGACCACGGTGTCGGACTGCCGGACGATGCAGAGGAAAAACTGTTCCTGCCATTCTACACCACCAAGGATGAGGGCATGGGCATCGGGCTGGCCTTGTGCCGTTCACTGATCCAGTCCCAGGGCGGTGATATCGGCTTCGAGCGACCGGAAGGCTCCGGTGCGATTTTCTATTTTACCCTGCCCATTGCCGGTGCCAGCGGCAACCCCTGCGGTCCTGCAGAGGGTGCCACCTCACTGCTCTGAATCACTTCTCCCAGGTCACCCTGCCGCTCAGGTGGGGTGCATCGCCCTTGGCGTTCAGCAGCTGATAATCCCATCCGGATTTTGCCGGCTGCCAGTTAAGGCGTGCCGTGCCGGGCAGGAAGAACGGTTTCTTGAACTGGCAGGTGATGGTTACACCATTCGGATTCCAGCCTTCCTGCTGCTCCAGCAGCGCGATGCAGTGAGCCTTGCTCCACATGCCGTGGGCGATGGCCCGGGGGAAGCCAAAGGCCCTGGCGGTCAGCGGGTGTATGTGGATCGGGTTCAGGTCACCGGATACCCGGCCATACTGGCGGCCCAGGTTGGCCGGTGCTTTCACATCCAGCGTGTTGTCATACTGTGGCAGTTCCGGGGGGCTCTTCCTGCCGGACCCGCTACCGCCACCGGACTGGCGGAACAGGTTGGTGCTGTTCTCCTCCCATACCAGCCGGCCGGCGGCCCGGGCCTCGGTAATCAGGTCGAACTCGATTCCCTTATCGGTACGGGTCTGTCCACCCAGGCGTACCCGGATGTCCAGGGCTTCTCCGGTGGCGATCGGGCGGTGCTGGGTAATCGTGTTGCGCAGGTGCACCAGGCCCAGCAATGGCAGCGGGAATGCCTTGTGAGTCAGTAGTTTCAGGTGCAACGGGAAGGCCAGAATGTGCGGCCAGGTGACCGGCACGGCACTTTTCCCGGTGAAGCCGCAAACCTGCTGATAGCGCTTCAGGTCATCGTTGCAGGTGCTTACTCCCACCAGCTCCGCCTGTAGTTCCGGGATTTCGACATCCTGGCCCTTCGGGGTACCCTTCGACGAGAGAGCCCTGGTATATAGTGTCCACAGAGCAGGGGGAGTACTCCGGTAAATGATGGACTCTGGGGTTGCCATGGTGGTCTCCATAGTAAAAAGTCTGTTAATCAATCTATTAAACTGTGAGGCTGTGGCCTGATATGCTCTAATATGAGGTCAATAAGAAAGTCTGGCAAACCCGGCCGACTTGGACATTGACTTGACGTACCAGCGGCCCAGTCCGCCCGGCCAAGCCGATTAGCAGACAACGATAAGCGGGATGTTATGCAGGAACTTCGCGATGCGGGAGTGATGTTGCGCCTGATCTATCAGGCCATGAAAAAGAAGGGAATCGATACCGATGCCATCTTTAACCGCCTGGGTGTGGATGAAGATTACGTTTTTACCGAACAACTGAGAACGCCCCACAGCGCCCAGCTGTATTTCTGGCAGGTGGTGGAAGATGTCTCCGGTGATCCGGATGTCGGTCTTCATCTTGGTCAGCTGCTTCCCGCCTACAAGGGCCAGGTGCTTGAATACCTGTTCCTCAGCAGCCCGACATTCGGCGAAGGTTTGCGCCGGGCACTGAACTACCAGCGCCTGCTCAGTGATGCCGCCAACACCAACTTCTTTATTGACGGCGATGAAGCGTGCATGGTGCTGGACACCGCTTCGGAAGAAGTCAGCCGTCTCAAGCATTTCAACGAATGCTTTGTGCAGGGGTTGATGACCTTCTTCCGCTCCATTACCGATGAGCGTTTTGCGCCCTCCCGGGTCGAGTTTGTGCATGAACGGGAGCAGGGGCAGGAGCATGTTGCGGAGGTTCTGGGTTGCGAAGTGGCCTTCGGAGCCGAGGAGAACAGACTGTATTTTCCCGCGTCCATGTTGTCCCACACCTCGCCCCACGCAGAACCGGAACTGCTGGACCTGCATGAGCGTTTTGCCAGCGAGCAGGTGGCTCGCCTGGAGAAGAAGGACATTGTCGGCCAGGTGGAGCGAATTGTGGCGGAACTGCTGGACAGTGGCGAAGTGACACTGGATGCGGTTGCCGAACGCCTGGGCATCAAGCCCCGCACCCTGCGGACCCGGCTGACCGAGGCGGAGACCAGTTTCAACCAGGTACTGGCGGATTTCCGCTACCGGCTGGCCCGACAACTGCTGGCCACGACCGATGAATCCATTGACGAAATTGTGTATCTGACCGGGTTCTCCGAGCCCAGTACTTTCTACCGTGCGTTCAAGCGGTGGTCCGGAATGACACCGATCGAGTACCGCAAAACCGCCCAGGGCAAGGATGCGATGATTGATGCCATGTAGATGGCCCGGCACAGGGACTGTGCTGCGGATTTATTTTCAATAAAACCGTTGACATACCCGCCGCCGCCTTTATAATGCGCCCTCGTTGTCACAGAGTCATTTGACACTGGCTCAGCCGGAGCAAATCCGGCAAGGTGGGCAACCCAGCGCGGAGCGGTAGTTCAGCTGGTTAGAATACCGGCCTGTCACGCCGGGGGTCGCGGGTTCGAGTCCCGTCCGCTCCGCCATTTTTCCCTCCCTTGTTTTCTTGTTTCTCCCTTTTGTTGTTGCTTACTCGTCGCGGGACAGCTTTCGTTGTTGCTGCAGCGTTTTCCTGTGGGCTCCCGGGCTGATGTTGTGCCAGCGGCGATAGGCTTTCTGGAAAGCCGGCGGGCCGGAAAATCCCAGCAGCCAGGCAATTTCCGCAAGTGACAGGGTGGTTTCTCTCAGATAGTCCAGCGCCAGGTCCTGGCGGGTCAGGTCGATCAGCTCCCGAAAGCCGGTGTTTTCCGCTGCCAGTTGTCTCTGCAGGGTCCAGGGGGCAATGCCCAGCCTGGGGGCTATGTCTTCCAGTACCGGCGGTTCGCCCTGCAGCAAGGACGGCAGTAATTCCCGTACCCGGTCTGCGGTGGTCCAGCCGGCACGGATCCTGGCCAGTTCCCGCTGGCACTCGCCCCGCAACAGTTCGTGCATGGCCGGCTGCGCTTCCAGCGATGCCATCTTTTCCACGCCGGCCCGCAGGGTGATCCGGTTTCCCGTAGCTCCGAAGATTACCGGGCAGTCGAACCAGCGACTGAATCGCTCATCCAGCCCCCGGGAGTCGTACTCGATTTCTACTTTTTCAACGACCCGATGGTGGCCGGTAATCGTGCGCAGGAACTGGACCCAGGCAGCCAGCACCGAATCCACCACGAAGTAGTTGAAGATGTTGTAGGGGCGGATGGAGTAGAACTCGGCAATCCGTGTGTTATCGGCCATAGAGGGTACGCCGCGGCTGTTGCGGCTGGTCAGCAGGGAAAACTCCACCAGGGTCTGCAGGGCCCGTCCTGCCCGCGGTGCGCAGGCGGCGGCGAGCCCTGCGCGCCCGGCATCTACCGGCCGGGACATCTCGCCCATGATCAGGCCCAGCGCCGGGTCGCCGCATGCCTCGGTGGCTGCCTGCCCCAGCCGCATGAAGCGGGGGATGGAAATGCGTGCCCCCGGGGCGGAGAGCAGTTCCGGGCTCAGGCCGAAGCGCGCCATCAACGGGCGGTGGTCGGTCCCGAGTGATTCCAGCGCCCGGTTCAGCACGTGAACGTACAGTACACTGATGTCCCCCAGGGTGTTTCTGGTGCGGGTGTGTTTCATCGGGGTATTGTCCTACAAGTTCGCCAGGAATAACAAATTGTGGTTCAGGGATATTGTTTGGCAGGGCGAGGACCGGTAATTTAGCGGTCAGGTAGTGACCCGTGCGGCCTGGTATCGCCCGCACCTATAAAAATTCAGGAGAGAGAGAATGACGGCTAACGTTCAGTCACAGGCAGATCAACAGTATCCGAAACTCCTTGAGCCGCTGGACCTGGGTTTTACCACCCTGCGTAACCGCACCCTGATGGGGTCCATGCACACCGGTCTTGAGGAAGTGAAAAACGGCTTCGAGCGGCTGGCGCAGTTCTATGCAGATCGCGCACGCGGCGGTGTCGGGCTGATCGTGACGGGCGGTATTGGTCCCAATGAAGAGGGCAGTGTGTTCCAGGGTGCCGCCAAGCTGACCACCCCGGAAGAGGCGGACCGCCACAAGGTCATCACCAAAGCGGTTCACGAGGCGGATGGCAAGATCTGCATGCAGATTCTGCACGCCGGCCGCTATGCCTATTCTCCCAAGCTGGTCGCGCCCTCTGCCATTCAGGCGCCGATTAACCCGTTCACGCCGAACGAGCTGGATGACGAGGGTGTGGAGAGGCAGATCGAGGATTACGTGAACTGCGCCGCCCTGGCCCAGGAGGCCGGATACGACGGCGTGGAGATCATGGGGTCCGAGGGCTATTTCATCAACCAGTTTATCGTCAAGCACACCAACCATCGCACCGACCGCTGGGGTGGCAGCTACGAGAACCGTATTCGCCTGCCGCTGGAAATCGTGCGCCGGGTCCGGGAGCGTGTGGGCGAGAAGTTTATCCTGATCTACCGCCTGTCCATGCTGGATCTGATCGAAGATGGCAGCACCTGGGACGAGATCGTGCATCTGGCGAAGAAAATCGAAGAGGCCGGTGCCACCATCATCAACACCGGTATCGGCTGGCACGAGGCGCGGGTGCCGACCATTGTTACCTCGGTTCCGCGGGCTGCATTTACTGACGTGACTGCGCGCCTGAAGGGCGAGGTATCCCTGCCGCTGGTAACCACCAACCGGATCAACATGCCGGACGTGGCGGAGAAGGTTCTGTCCGAGGGGCAGGCTGACATGGTTTCCATGGCCCGGCCGTTCCTGGCGGATGCGGACCTGGTGCGCAAGGCGGCGGAAGGCCGTGTGGAAGAGATCAACACCTGTATCGCCTGTAACCAGGCCTGCCTGGACCATACCTTCAGCGGCAAGCTCACTACCTGCCTGGTGAACCCGCGGGCCTGTTACGAAACCGAGCTGACCTATGTGAAAACCGCCGCACCCAAGCGGCTGGCCGTGGTGGGTGCCGGGCCTGCCGGTCTGGCGTTCGCCACGGTGGCGGCCGAGCGGGGCCACAAGGTGACCCTGTTCGACTCGGACGACAAGATTGGCGGCCAGTTCAACGTGGCCAAGCGTATTCCCGGCAAGGAAGAGTTCCATGAAACCCTGCGCTATTACCGGGTGATGCTGGAGAAGCATGGCGTGGACGTGCGCCTGAATACCCGTGTCTCTGCAGAAGAGCTGAGCGGTGGCGAGTTTGACGAAGTGATTCTGGCGACCGGTGTCAGCCCCCGTACACCGGAGATTGAGGGTATCGACCATCCGAAAGTGATTGGTTACCTGGATGCGCTGCTGGAGCGCAAGCCGGTGGGCCAGAAGGTGGCCGTGATCGGTGCCGGCGGTATCGGTTTCGATGTCTCTGAATATATTGTGCACAAGGGCAGCTCTGCCTCCCTCGACAAGGAGCACTTCATGCGCGAGTGGGGCGTGGATCTGACCGTGGAGCATCCGGGCGGTGTCCAGGGTGTGAAGGCGGAAGTGCCTGAGCCGGCCCGTGAGGTCTACCTGCTGCAGCGTAAGACATCCAAGGTGGGCAAGAACCTGGGCAAGACCACCGGCTGGGTACACCGCACCTCCCTGAAGAACCGTCAGGTCCAGATGGTGCCGGGTGTGACCTACCGTCGTATTGATGACGAGGGGCTGCACATTACCGTCACTCCCAAAGGTGCCGAGCAGGGCGAAGACAAGGTGCTGCCGGTGGATACCATCATCGTCTGTGCCGGGCAGGATCCCCTGCGTGAGCTGCAGGATGATGTGGAAAAAGCGGGCCTGACCGTCCACCTTATCGGCGGTGCCGATGTGGCGGCAGAGCTGGATGCCAAGCGCGCCATCAACCAGGGCAGTCGCCTGGCCGCAGAAATCTGACGGGATTGCGTACTGCAACAACAAATCGTTGCAGTTTCGTCCTCATTCCCTTCTCCATACCCTGCTAGACTATTGAATTGTCTGGTCCCTTCGGGGCCGGGCAGTTCAGTCAAGTCGGCAGAGGCAACGGGAGTACCGGGCATGAAGTCCAGTGATGACAGCGGCGATCAGTATTCGGCGGTATTCTTTATGGATGGTGCCGAAGTATCGCGGCAGATGCGGGCTTCGGAATTCGATGCTTTTCTGGACGGTTATGTCGGCCTGTCAGACCTGGCCGAGTCGGATGTCCGGGCTGTCTATCTGCAGTTGGGGCTGGATCTCTCCATTCAGGCGCTGGTCTTCTTTCATATCTATTTTGACGAGGAAGGCCGGGCCGACTCCCAGTGGAACGTGCCGATAGAAGAACTTGCCCGGGCCGGCTCCAAGGGACCGGACCTGGGCAGTGGCCCGGTTCGCCTGGTGTGTCGCAGCCAGTGCCCGGACCCGCAATACAGTGATGACCTGTGGGACCCGGATATGACACCGGGCAGCAACCATTTCCAGTCAATCCGCAAGGCTATCGAGGCCAACGCCCTCAAATTCCGCAAGCAGGAACCGGAGCCTGAAGAGGATATACCGGTTCTCAGCAAGGAAGCGGCCAGCGCTCCGGTGCAGCCGGATAGCCGGTCGGACCGTGCCCGCCTGGCGCAGGTGATCCGCGAACATCGCCTGAGAATCAAGACCCTGCAAAGCGTACACCGGGATTCCATGGCGGAAATTCGCCGTGAACACCGGGTAGAGCTCAAGGCATTACGCCATGAAATGGATGAGCTGGAGCAGAAGTACGAGCGCCAGCGCCTGGCCAACGAACAGCTCAAGCAGCGCCTTGCGGAGCGCAATGAGCAATACCTGACCATGCAGGAGCGTCTGGGGAGCGAGTCGGCGGGCTTTGCCGAGAGCAAGGATGCCGAGGCGGTCTTGTTGCGGGAGCAGCTCGAGCGCCGTCAGCGCGAGCTGGAGTTGCGGGACGAAAAGATTGTTCAGCTTGAACAGGAGCTGGACGAACTGAAAGACCGGGAGCCGCCGGAAGAATCCCTGATGGGCCACCTGCAGAAACAGAGGGTGTTTCTGGTGGCCTACCATGCCGGCATCGGCCATATCACCCTGCCTTACAAGGACATCGAAACCTACTTTGCCAACCCGGTCGGTTTCGCGGCCAACTGGTGCGGACTCAACGAGCCCGCCTACCGGGAGTGGCTGGACCATTACGAGCATCCGGTCTGCCGTGCCAAGAAACCGGACGGTCAGCCCTGTGGCGAGCCGGTGATGCGGATCAGCCAGCCGGCAGACTTTGTGGCCGGTCGCGATGATCGGTGTGAGGCCCATCAGTCGTAATCTCTTCAACAGCTTTTTCAGAAATCCGGCAGGATTCGGTAAGATGGCGGTCCGGATACCGTCGTTTCCGCAGCAGTGAGCTGTCGGAAACCAAACTGATCAACCCACGGGAAGCTCAATGGACCAGTTCAGGAATATCGGGGTTATCGGCCGCATGGGCAGCGTCAAGGTGGTGGAAACCCTGCGCCAGCTCAAGCAATACCTGATCGCCAACAACTATCAGGTCATTATCGAGGAAGACACCGCCGGCATGCTGCCGGGTCACGGCATGCAGGTGGCCAGTAAAAAGCTGCTGGGTGAAATCTGTGACCTGGTGATTGTGGTGGGCGGCGATGGCAGCCTGCTGGGTGCCGCCCGGGAGCTGGCCAAGGCCAAGATTCCATTGCTCGGGGTGAACCGTGGTCGCCTGGGCTTTCTGACGGACATCTCGCCCTCCGAGCTGGAAGAACGGCTGGAGAAAGTGCTGGAAGGGGATTACATCGAGGAACAGCGGTTCCTGCTGGATGGCGATGTGGAACGTAACGGCCAGCCCCTCGGGTTCGGCTCCGCTCTCAATGACGTGGTGCTTCATCCGGGCAAATCCACCCGGATGATCGGTTTCGACATGTTTATTGATGGCCACTTTGTTTACAGTCAGCGTTCTGACGGACTGATTGTATCCACCCCGACCGGTTCCACCGCCTATTCACTGTCAGCCGGCGGGCCGATCATGCACCCCAAGCTGGATGCCGTCGTACTGGTGCCGATGTTCCCCCACACCCTGAGCAGCCGGCCTATCGTGGTGGACGGCAAGAGCGAGATCAAACTGGTGATCGGGGAGACCAACGAAACCTATCCGCAGATCAGCTTTGATGGCCAGATGAACATTGCCTGTGCGCCGGGAGACATCATCCGGATCACCAAGAAGCCCTTCAAGATCCGTCTGATCCATCCCTCGGACCATAACTTCTATGCCACGTGCCGGGAAAAGCTCGGCTGGGCCAGCGAGATTTCAGCGAGCTAGATATGGCAGCCAATACACAGGGCCGCAGCCGCGGTTACGACATCATCGGTGATATTCACGGTTGCGCCAACACACTGGCCCGTTTGCTGGACCAGATGGGCTACCGCAAGGTGAACGGGGTCTATCAGCATCCCCGCCGACAGGCGATTTTTATCGGTGACATTATCGACCGGGGCCCGCGTATCCGCGAATCCCTGCACCTGGTGCGGGATATGGTCGAGCATGGCTCCGCCCGCATTGTGATGGGTAACCATGAGTACAATGCGCTGGGTTATTGCACCCGTGCCCGGCCGGGCAGTGGCAAGACCTGGCTGCGGGAGCACAACGCCCGGCACGACCGGCTGATCAAGGAAACCCTGGAACAGTTCGAGCACTATCCCCACGAATGGAACGAGTTTCTGGAGTGGTTCTACAGCATTCCGTTGTTTCTGGAAGAAGACAATTTCCGGGTGGTGCACGCCTGCTGGGACAACGATCTGATCCGCAAATTCCGGGAGAGCCAGGGCGGTGCCTGCATCGATGAGGATTTCCTGCATGCCTCTGCGGCCATCGAATCCTTTGCCGGCCAGGTGATGGACACCCTGCTGCGGGGCACAGACCTGCGTCTGCCGGAGGGCACCCGCATTACTGGCCGTGACGGCTATGTGCGGGAATTCTTCCGCACCAAGTTCTGGGCAGACGATCCCCGCACCTATGCGGACGTGGTGTTCCAGCCGGATCCCTTGCCGGAGGATATCGCCCACCGGCCGTTGACGGATGACGAGCGCCGGCAGCTGATTAGCTATCCGCTGTCCGAGCCGCCGGTTTTTGTCGGCCACTACTGGATGGAAGGCGAGCCTGCCCCATTGAAAGCCAATGTAGCCTGCATTGATTACAGTGCCGTGAAATACGGCAAGCTGGTGGCCTACCGTATGGATGACGAGCGGGAACTGTCCCGGGACAAGTTTGTCTGGGTAGAGGTGGAGAAGCCGGAACAGCCGGATTACCCCACCAGCGAAGACAGTGTGGCCCGATAAACCAGCGTGAGGTAACCGGTGTACCGGATCAAACAGATCGCCATCGACACAGACCTGCGGGGATTCAGCCAGTGGTTGAATGAGCAGGGCATTGGCCACCGCATTACGGAAGAAGACGGTGCCCAGGTGCTGTGGCTGGAAAACCCGGAGCTGACCGAGCCGGTGCTTGGAGCCCTGGAGCGTTTCCTCCGGGAGCCGGAGGTGCGCCGGGCGGTTGAAGCCTCTGCCGCCTCACCGGTCTTTCGTGCCGGGCGCTGGCAGCCTTCGCCGTCCCACGCGCCGCTGGTGCTGGGGACCATCGTGTTTGCGGTCGTGATGGTGTGGCTGACCGGCATGGGGCGTGGGGAGTTTGCCCGCTGGCTGATGTTTGTGGACCCCATGGCCCATCAGTGGGAATCCCTGCAGGGTCGTCTGGATGCGCTGACGGTCACCCTGTCCCAGGGGCAGTTTTGGCGCCTGATTACGCCGGACTTCCTGCACTTCAGCTGGACCCACATCATTTTCAACTCGGTCATGCTGTGGTTTCTGGGCAGCCAGATTGAATGGTTCGACGGGCGATCGCGGCTGGTGCTTATTTTCATCGCCACCAGCCTGTTGTCCAATGGTCTTCAGTATCTTGTCAGTGGCCCCTTATTCGGCGGTCTGTCGGGTGTGGTGTACGGCATACTGGGGTATTGCTGGCTCAGTCAGCGTAAACGCCCCCGTTTCCAGTTTCCGCCGGCGCTGGTCACCATTGCCGTGGTGTGGATGGTGATCGGGTTTACACCGTTGACTGAAATGGTGGGGCTGGGGCGCATGGCCAATGAAGCTCACCTGGGCGGGTTCGTGGCCGGGCTGTTGCTGGCGGTAATTTTGCCGGTACCAAAAAAGAGCCCCGCCAGGGGCGGGGCTTAAAAGAGCTCAGTAAGCTCCTGATGAGAGAGACCAAATGCAAACGACCTTTGTCACTTGGCGAGTTAATAGTAATCATTAGCATTTGCGCCTGTCAAAGGTTTTCCTGAAAATATTTCAAAGATAGTCGGAAGAGTGTGATGACCTACCAGGAATTGATCGAGAAAATGGACCCGGCGGTGTACCAGAACCTGCGCCGGGCAGTCGAGCTGGGCAAGTGGCCGGACGGGCGGGCAGTCACCCCGCAGCAGCGGGAAACCTGCATGGAGGCGGTGATCTGGTACGAAAACCACCACAACCTGCCCGAGCAGGACCGGGTGGGCTACATCGCCAAGGAACACAAGGAAGGGGATACCTGCGATACGCCTTCCGATGTTCAGCCCCTGCACATCACCGGAGGTAACGCTTGACCGCCCTTGTAGACGTGGAAGGCCGGTTGCGGAAAATGCCAGTCGAGGCCTCTGCGCCGGTCAGTTATACACTGACCGTGGGAGACACAAAGCTGCCACTGCAGGAGTTTCTCGGCAAGACAGTGCAGATTGATTTTGACGGTGTGATCCGCTGCATTCATTGCGACCGGAAAACCAACAAGAGCTTCAATCAGGGCTATTGCTTTCCCTGCTTCCGCAAGCTGGCGGCCTGCGATAGCTGTATCATGAGCCCGGAGAAGTGCCATTACCACGAAGGCACCTGCCGCGAGCCGGAGTGGGGCGAAACCCACTGCATGACCGAGCATGTGGTCTATCTGGCCAATTCTTCCGGGCTCAAGGTCGGCATTACCCGGGCTTCCCAGGTGCCGACCCGGTGGATTGACCAGGGGGCGGTGGATGCCATTCCCATGATGCGGGTCGCCACCCGGCAGTTGGCGGGGTTTGTGGAAGTGGCCTGCAAGCAGCATGTGGCGGATCGCACCAACTGGCGGGCCATGCTCAAGGGCGACGTGCCGGAGCTGGATCTTGCAGCAGAGCGGGAGCGGATACTGGCGCTGATTGCCGATGACCTGGCAGAGCTGCGGCAGCAATATGGTGATCAAAGTCTCCGCCCGGTGCAGGAGCCGTCGCAGCCATTGAGTTATCCGGTGCAGGTGTGGCCCGCAAAAGTGGCCAGCCACAATCTCGACAAGACAAAGACCGCCCGTGGTGTTGTGGAAGGCATCAAGGGGCAATACCTGATGCTGGATACTGGTGTTATCAATATCCGAAAATACACCGGGTACCAGGTACGTTTTCGCGTTTTTCCCGCCGGCGAGACCGCTGGCGGGCACTGACAGCTGGAGAATTTATATGCGCACCAATCAGCCGCAGACCATTTACCTGAAAGACTACCGTGTGCCGGAGTTTCTGGTGGACCATGTGGATCTCCGGTTCGAGCTTTTCGAAGACGGTGCCCGGGTGCACAGCACACTGACTGTGCGGCGCAACCCGCAATCGGAGGCCTCTGGTACGCCACTGGTGCTGGACGGTGACTCGCTGACCCTGGAGTCCGTTGCGCTGGATGGCGAGACCCTGGCCGCTGACCGTTACGAGGATAAGAGCACAGAACTGGTGGTGCCGGGCGTACCGGATAACTTCTCTCTGACGGTCGTCACCTGGCTTGAGCCCCAGAACAACACACGCCTGGAGGGGCTGTACAAATCCTCCGGCATGTTCTGCACCCAGTGCGAGGCGGAGGGATTCCGCTGCATCACTTTCTATCCGGATCGCCCGGATGTGATGGCGAAATTCCGCACTCGTATCGAAGCGGACAAGTCTGCCTACCCCGTGCTGCTGTCCAACGGCAACCCGGTGGAGCAGGGCGATCTGGAAGAAGGCCGGCATTTCGTGACCTGGGAAGATCCGTTCCCCAAGCCAAGTTATCTGTTTGCCCTGGTGGCGGGGGATCTGGTGGAGAAAACGGACCGGTTTACTACCTGTTCCGGCCGGGAAATCGACCTGCGCATGTATGTGGAGCCTCGCAACGCCGACAAGTGCGAGCACGCGATGGATTCCCTCAAGCGCTCCATGCGCTGGGATGAGGAGGTGTATGGCCGGGAATACGATCTGGATATTTTCATGATCGTGGCGGTGGACGATTTCAATATGGGGGCCATGGAAAACAAGGGTCTGAACATTTTTAACTCCTCCTGCGTGCTGGCCAGTCAGCAGACCGCCACCGACCTGGCCTTCCAGCGGATCGAGGCCATTGTGGCCCACGAGTATTTCCATAACTGGTCCGGTAACCGGGTGACTTGCCGGGACTGGTTCCAGCTGAGCCTCAAGGAAGGCTTTACGGTTTTCCGGGATGCCCAGTTCTCGGCGGATATGGGCTCGCCCACCGTGAAGCGCATCGAGGATGCGACCCTGTTGCGTACCGCGCAGTTTGCGGAAGATGCCGGGCCCATGGCGCATCCGGTGCGGCCCCATTCCTACATGGAAATTTCCAACTTCTACACCCTGACCATCTATGAAAAGGGTGAGGAAGTGGTGCGTATGCTGCACACCCTGCTGGGGCCGGAGATGTTCCGCAAAGGCAGCGACCTGTATTTCGAGCGTCACGATGGCCAGGCGGTCACCACCGATGATTTTGTGCAGGCCATGGAGGATGCCAGTGGCCGGGACCTGAGCCAGTTCCGCCTATGGTACGAACAGGCAGGTACGCCGGTACTGGAGGTAACCGATGAATATGATCCGGAGCAGCAGGTATACCGTCTGACCATCCGCCAGTCGATACCGGATACACCTGGCCAGACCGACAAACAGCCCCAGCACATTCCCTTTGCCCTGGGTCTGATTGGCAGCCGCGGTGAGCCGCTTCCGCTACGGCTGCAGGCAGATGAGCAGAATGCTCCCACCAACCGGGTGCTGGAGTTGACGGATGCCGTGCATACGTTCGAGTTCCACGGTATCGCCGAACAACCGGTGCCCTCGTTGTTGCGGGACTTTTCCGCTCCGGTCCGGCTGAACTATCCCTGGACCCGGGAGCAGCTTATGTTCCTGATGAGTCATGACGAGGATGGTTTCAATCGCTGGGATGCCGGGCAGCGACTGGCCGTGGATGTCATCAGTTCGCTGGTGGGTGCGCCGAAGGATGCGACTGTCGAGCCCCGGCTGGTGACCGCCTACCGCCACCTGATCACGGATTCGTCCCTGGATCAGGCGCTGGTGGCCAAGATGCTTCAGCTCCCCTCCGAGGCCTATCTGATCGAGCTGGCGGACAGTCCCGATGTGCAGCATATCCACCGGGCCCGGCAGCGGGTGCTCAACCATCTGGCACTGTCCCTGCGGGACGAGCTGGTGGCCTGCTATCGCCGCAACAGGGATGAAGGTGAGTATCTGCTGACACCGGAAGCGATCGCTCGCCGCAGCCTGCGCAACACGGCCCTGGGCTGGCTGCTGCAGGTCAACGATGAAGAAGCCCGTGAGCTGGCCATCCGCCAGTACCGTGAGGCGGATAACATGACCGACCGGATGGGTGCATTGCGGGCGCTGGTCAACTCGGATTATGAGCAGGACCGGGAACAGATGCTGGCGGACTTCTATCAGCAATGGCAGGCGGACCCCCAGGTGGTGGAGCAGTGGTTCTCGGTGCAGTCCGGCAGCAGCCGGGCCGGAACCCTGGCCCATGTGCAGAAGTTGACGGAGCACCCTGCGTTTGACTGGAAGAACCCCAACAAGATCCGCTCGGTGGTCGGGGTGTTTGCCGGTCAGAATCTGGCGGGTTTCCATGCCGCCGATGGCAGCGGTTATCGTTTTCTGGCGGAGCAGGTGCTGCGCCTGGATGCCAGCAACCCGCAGATTGCGGCACGGCTGGTGACACCGCTCACCCGCTGGAAAAAGTTCGCAACGGAGTATGGCAGCCAGATGAAGGCGGCCCTCCAGTGGATCAACGCCGGTGGCGATGAATCCCGTGACCTTTCGAAAGATCTCTACGAGGTCGTCCACAAGAGTCTTCAGGACTGACCGGTGCCGGTTCCGGGTGTGACGGCGATACGTCTGGTCACACCCGGATACAAAATCGCACTTTCGGTCGATGGACAATACCTTACAATCAGCTAATCTATTGATTAACCGGTATTCCATGCCCGGCTCGCGTCCGGGCCGGTAGAAGTCCCCCAAGGCTTTCAGACACAATCAGGAATCTGTAAATGCGACATAACAAAAATATGCTTCTCGGCAGCCTTGTTGCGCTGTCGCTGTTAACCACACCCGCGCTGGCAGCCGTGTCGTCCAGCGAAGCCTCCCGTCTCGGTAATGAGCTGACCCCGTTCGGTTCTCCCAAAGAAGGCAATGATTCCGGCACTATTCCGCCGTGGACCGGCGGTCTGACACCGGCTGATTTGCCTGCCAGCTATGAGGGCAGCGGGGATTTTCACGAGAATCCTTTCCCGGAAGACGAGGTGCTGTTTACCATCACCGCCAGCAATATGGACCAGTACTCGGAGCACCTGACCGATGGTCTCAAGGCCATGCTGGAAACCTACCCGACCACCTTCCGCGTGCCGGTCTACAAGACCCGACGCACACATGCTGTGCCGGATTGGGTAGCGCAGAACACCCGCGACAATGCCACCAGTGCCACCATCGTCGGCCAGTCTGCCGGCATTGACGGTGCCTACGGCGGGTATCCCTTCCCGATTCTGCATGGCAACGATGAGCAGAAAGCCTGGCAGGTGATCTGGAACCACCTGACTCGCTGGCGCGGTATCCACACCGTGCGCCGGGCCAGTGAAGTCGCAGTGCAGCCGGATGGTGACTACTCCCTGGTGACCGCCCAGGTGGAAGGTGCCTTCAACTTTTACGACCCGGAGGGCGACGAGAGCACTCTGGATAACGTTATTTTCTACTATCTGTCGTTCACCCTGTCTCCGGCCCGTCTGGCCGGCGGTGCGATCCTGATCCACGAGACCCTGAACCAGATCAAGAACCCGCGTAATGGCTGGGGTTACAACGCCGGTCAGCGCCGTGTGCGCCGGGCACCCAACCTGGGTTACGACTCCCCGATCGCAGCGGCGGACAATCTGCGTACTGCGGATGACACCGATATCTTCAACGGTGCCATGGATCGTTATAACTGGACCTACCTCGGCAAGCGGGAAATGTACGTTCCCTACAACAACTACGAGATCTCACAGGAAGGCCTTCCCTATGAGGACATCCTTGGTATTGCCCACATCAATCCGGACTACATGCGCTATGAGCTGCACCGGGTTCATGTTGTAGAGGCAACTCTGAAGGACGGTGAACGTCACGTCTACCACAAGCGCCGTTTCTACGTGGACGAGGACAGCTGGAATACCTTGCTGCTCGATCAGTACGATGCCCGCGGTGAACTGTGGCGCGTGTCCATGGGTGTGGCCAAGAACTTCTATGAAGTGCCGGCCACCTGGACCACCCTGGAGGTGTTCCACGATCTGCAGGCTCGCCGCTACCACGTGCAGGGCCTGGATACCGAAGAGCAGACTACCCGGGTATTCAACGAAGAAATGCCCAGCAAGCGGTATTACTCACCGTCGTCGCTGCGTCGCCGTAGCGTCCGGTAATCAGATTCTGCCGAGCACAGGCAGTTGCGCCGGCAACCCTCGGGGGTTGCCGGTTTTATATACAGAATAACGAATAATTTACTCCGGTCAGACCGGGGAAGAGACACTGAAATCTATCCTGAATGGGCTATCTGAATGGCTAAGAGATTGATGCGTAAGTCCCTTTGTGCCGCCGGTATGGCGATGTCGCTGATGGTGCCCGCCTCCGCAGTTTACGCGGTGGCCGACATTATCGAGACACCCGCCATGAAGTCCGACCTGGCACCGAAGAGTCTGCTCAACGATGCAGTCCGGGCTGGTGACCGCATTCTGGCGGTTGGTGAGCGCGGTCATATCATCTACTCGGATGACGAAGGCAAATCCTGGACCCAGAGTGATGTGCCGGTGGCCACCACGCTGACAGGTATCAGCTTTGGCAGTGACACTCACGGCTGGGCCGTGGGGCACAGTGGCGTGATTCTGCACTCCGATGATGCCGGAGCAACCTGGGAGTTGCAGATGAGCGGTGTGGATGCTGCTGAACTCGCCATTGCCGCCAAGGAAGAGCAGGCGGAAGCCATGCAGGAGCGCATCGAAGAAGCCCCGGAAGAGGAGAAGGGCGATCTCGAGTGGGCGCTGGACGATATCTACTTTGCCCTGGATAACCTCCAGTCCGACATGGATATCGGGCCGGTAAACCCGTTGCTGGATGTGTGGTTCGAGAATGACCGCCATGGTATCGCAGTGGGTGCCTACGGCATGGCGTTGCAGACCCGGGATGGCGGCCAGACCTGGCGGTACATGGCGGACGAGCTGGAAAACCGTCAGGCGTTCCACCTCAACAGCGTGGCGCGACTGACCGGTGGTGCCTTGGTGATTGTCGGCGAAGCCGGCCAGGTGCATGTGTCGACGGATAACGGTGAATCCTGGGAGCGCCGGGAATCGCCTTACGACGGTTCGCTGTTTGGTGTGCTTGGCACCGGCCAGATGAATGAGATGCTGATTTTTGGTCTGCGGGGCAACATGTTCATGAGTACGGACCTGGGCCGTACCTGGCGGACCATAACCAATACTGCCGGGGCCACGCTGAACAATGGCGCTGTGCCCGACAAGAACGAGGTAGTGCTGGTAGGTAATGGCGGTACCGTGCTGATGAGCGCTAATGGTGCCGAGAGTTTCCGGGAGCATTTTCGTGACGACCGTGAAGGGGTTATGGATGTTGTACCGGTTTCCGGAAATAACCTGTTGCTATTCGGCGAGGGCGGGGTCAAGAAGACCGATGCCCGTGGTCGCAATCTTCAATAACGCCCTGGTGTGGCATAACAGAACGAACGTATAGAGGGGCTTTTGAATGTCGAACCCGAAGCATGACAAGGGCGAGCATTACCTGACATCACCCAAGGCGGAACCGTTCCTGGAACGTCTGATTTTCAATAACCGGGCGATTATCCTGATCGCGTTTCTCGCGCTCACGGTTTTCCTCGGCTACAACGCCGTCAAGATCGAGCCGGATGCCAGCTTTGAGCGGATGATTCCGCTGGAGCATCCGTACATCGTGAACATGATCGAGCACCGGGATGATCTGGAAAATCTTGGTAACTTCGTACGGATAGCCGTCGAGGTCAAGGAAGGGGATATTTTCCAGGCTGAATACATGGAGACCCTCAAGCAGATCACCGATGAGGTTTTCTATCTCAACGGGGTGGATCGCTCGGGTCTAAAATCCCTGTGGACTTCCAACGTGCGCTGGGTGGAAGTGACCGAACAGGGCTTCCAGGGCGGTACGGTTATTCCCGATAACTATGACGGGTCCCGGGCCAGTCTGGAGCAGTTGCGCCAGAATATCCTTCGTTCCAACGAAGTGGGCTCGCTGATTTCCGATAACTTCCGTTCCACTATCGTGTATGCGCCACTCTATGAGAGCGACCCGGAGACCGGTGAAGCGCTGGACTATGGTGAGCTTTCCCGCCAGCTGGAAGAGCAGATCCGCCAGAAATACGAAGAGCAGAACCCCAATATCGATATTCATATCGTCGGTTTTGCCAAGAAAGTCGGCGACCTGATTGAGGGTATCGCCTCCATCGCGTGGTTTGCCGGTATCACGATCCTGCTGACGACTGTGCTGCTGTATTGGTACTCCCGCTGCATTGCCGGCACCCTGGTACCGATTTTCACGTCGATTGTTGCCGTGTTCTGGCAGTTGGGTGCGCTGCGCCTGCTGGGATATGGTCTGGATCCATACTCGGTACTGGTGCCGTTCCTGGTGTTCGCTATCGGTATCAGTCACGGGGTGCAGATTGTTAATGCCATGGCCGTTGAGGCAGCCAAGGGCTTTGACTCCGTTACTTCGGCCCGCCTGGCATTCCGGGCACTCTATATTCCGGGCATGCTGGCACTGATTTCTGATGCGGTCGGCTTCCTGACACTGGTATTCATCGAGATCGACGTAATCCGGGATCTGGCGGTTGCCGCCGGCCTGGGTGTCGCGTTCGTAATCATCACCAACCTGGTGCTGCATGTACTGATCATGTCCTATGTGGGCATCTCCAAAGGCGGTGTGCGCCATGTGCAGAATCACGGGGACAAGCAGGACCGCAAGTGGCGGGTCATGTCCTACTTTGCCCATCCGGGTGTGGCACCGATTTCGCTGCTGATCGCACTGCTGGGTCTGGGGCTGGGTCTGTACTACAAGCAGGACCTGAAAGTCGGTGACCTGGATCAGGGGGCACCGGAGCTGCGGGCGGATTCCCGTTATAACCAGGACAACGCCTACATCATTGATAACTACTCCACCAGTGCAGATGTGTTGGTGGTGATGGTCAAGACGCAGCAGGAGCAATGTACCCAGTACAACGTACTGCGGGCCATGGACAAGCTGCAGTGGGAGTTGCAGAACACTGCGGGTGTGCAGTCCACGGCATCCCTGGCGAACGTGTCCAAGATTGTCACCAAGGCCCTGAACGAGGGTAACTGGAAGTGGTATGAGATCTCCCGCAACCAGACCATTATCAATGCGTCGATCCGGGAGGCCCCGGCGGGTCTGATCAATACAGACTGTAGCCTGACTCCGGTACTGGTGTTCCTGGAAGATCACAAGGCGGAAACCCTGGAGCGGGTAACCGATCAGGTAGAGGCCTTCGCGTCCGAGCACAGCAACGACGATCATCGCTTCCTGCTGGCTGCGGGTAATGCGGGTGTCGAGGCGGCCACCAACGAAGTGATTTCCAGTGCCAAGGACATCATGCTGATGCTGGTGTACGGCGTGGTCAGTGCCTTGTGCTTCCTGACCTTCCGTTCCATCCGGGCGGTACTGTGTATCGTGATTCCGCTGGGGCTGACCTCGATTCTCTGTGAGGCGATCATGGCGGTATCCGGTATCGGCATCAAGGTGGCTACACTGCCGGTGATTGCGCTGGGTGTGGGTATCGGTGTGGATTACGGTATCTACATCTACAGTAAGCTGGAGAAGTACCTGCTGGAAGGCAAAACCCTGCAGGAAGCGTACTACGAGACTCTGCGCTCAACCGGTAAGGCCGTTATCTTTACCGGCGTGACGCTGGGCATCGGCGTGGTGACCTGGATCTTCTCGCCGATCAAGTTCCAGGCGGACATGGGCTTCCTGCTGTTCTTCATGTTCCTGTGGAACATGATCGGAGCCATCTGGCTGCTGCCGGCCCTGGCGCGCTTCCTGCTGCGCCCGGACCGCATGGTTGCCAAGGCCCGCGCCAGAAAATAAACTTTGCAAACCTGACCAGAAAAGCCCGCTCTGCGGGCTTTTTTGTTGTCTGTCAGTTGGTTAGCGAACTAACTCGGGCTTTATTTCTGCTCCGGGTTGGTCTATGTTCAAAGACGAACTATCGTCACGGTTGCCGACCTGACGAGATAATCACCATAACTAAGGAAGACGCTCATGGCACTGAAAATGAAGTTCTCCGCATTCGCCGTTGCTGCGGCAGTCACCCTCGGAACCGGCAGCTCAGCCATCCACGCCCAGGAGCAGCAGTTCGTCACCATCGGTACCGGTGGTGTTACCGGTGTTTATTACCCGGCTGGCGGGGCAATTTGCCGTCTGGTCAACATGGATCGGAAAGATCACGGTATCCGCTGCTCGGTCGAGAGCACCGGTGGTTCTGTCTATAACCTCAACGCTATCCGCTCCGGTGAGCTGGATCTGGCAGTGGCCCAGTCTGACTGGCAGTACCATGCCTATAACGGCACCAGCCAGTTCAAGGACGACGGAGCCAACAAGAAGCTGCGCGCAGTATTCTCGCTTCACCCTGAGCCGTTCACTGTGGTAGCCAGCAAGGGCTCCGGCATCAAGAACTTCGAAGATCTGGAAGGCAAGCGTGTCTCGGTAGGCAACCCGGGCTCAGGTCAGCGTGCAACCGCCGAAGTGCTGATGGAAGAAATGGGCTGGACCATGGAAAAATTCGGCTACGCCGCCGAGCTGAAGGCTGCCGAGCAGTCCCAGGCGCTGTGTGACGGCAACATCGATGCCTTCTTCTACACCGTGGGCCACCCCTCCGGTTCCATCAAGGAAGCCACCACTTCCTGTGACAGTGTGCTGGTTAACGTAGACAACGATGCGACGGAAACACTGGTCAAGGAAAACCCCTACTACCGTGAGGCGGTGATCCCCGGCGGCATGTACCGTGGCAGCGATGAAGATGTCACCACCTTCGGTGTGGCGGCAACCTTTGTTTCCTCAACTGATGTACCGGAAGAGGTGGTTTACCAGGTCGTGAAGGCTGTGTTCGAGAACTTCGACAGCTTCAAGCGCCTGCACCCCGCTTTCGGTAACCTGAATAAATCCGAGATGGTCAAGGATGCACTCAGTGCGCCGCTGCACCCGGGTGCCGAGAAGTACTACAAGGAAGCTGGTCTGATCGACTGATCCGGACCTGTAGTCAAGCCCCGCCGGCAATCCCCGCCGGCGGGGATCTTCCATCCTGATAGTTTCAGCAGGGTCCAGTGATGACCAGTACCGATCAGAAGGCCGGCCAGTCCAGTGGCAAAGGGCCTGATATTGACGAGTTTCTGCAGACCGAATCCGGGGGCAGGGCTGCAACAGGGCCCGCGGCGGTCATACTGTTTGTCGTTCCGCTTCTCTGGTCTCTGTTCCAGCTCTGGATAGCTTCCCCGTTGCCATACATGCTGGAGTTCGGGGTCTTCAATTCCACCGAAGCCCGTTCTATCCACCTGGCATTTGCCTCATTCCTCGCGTTTGCTGCCTTTCCGATGATCCGCGGCAAGCACGGTAACCATGTGCCGGTCTACGACTGGATACTGGCACTCGCGGCAGCTTTTGCCGCCTCTTATCTCTATGTGTTCTATGATCAACTCTCGACCCGCCCGGGGGCACCGATCACCCAGGATCTGGTGGTGGCTCTCGGCGGCCTGGTGTTGCTTCTGGAAGCTACTCGCCGTGCACTGGGATTGCCTCTGACCATAGTGGCCGGCGTATTCATTATCTATTCACTGGCCGGTCCCTGGATGCCGGACGTGATCTCCCACAAGGGGGCCAGTCTCAACAAGCTGGCTTCCCATCAATGGCTGGGCACCGAAGGGGTTTTTGGTGTGGCGCTTGGAGTGTCCACCAGTTTTGTTTTCCTGTTTGTGTTGTTTGGTGCCTTGCTGGAAAAAGCCGGTGCCGGTAACTACTTCATCAAGGTGGCCTATGCGCTACTGGGGCACATGCGGGGTGGCCCCGCCAAGGCTGCAGTGGTATCCAGCGGCTTGAGCGGGGTGATCTCCGGCTCGTCTATCGCCAATGTGGTGACCACGGGCACCTTTACCATTCCGCTGATGAAGCGAGTCGGGTTCCCGGCAACCAAATCCGGTGCCGTGGAGGTGGCTGCTTCTACCAATGGTCAGCTGACACCGCCGATCATGGGCGCGGCAGCGTTCCTGATGGTGGAATATGTGGGCATCTCCTATCTGGAGGTGATCAAGCACGCCATTCTGCCGGCGATGATTTCCTATGTGGCGTTGATCTACATTGTTCACCTGGAGGCCTGCAAGCTGGGCATGAAGGGTGTCGAGCGCCTGAATCGGCCAACTCTGGCGCAGCGGATGCTGACCTGGGTGGTGCTCCTGTTGGGGCTGAGTATTCTTACTCTGGTGGTTTACTACGGCATAGGCTGGTTGAAGGGTGCCCTGGGTGAAAATGCTCCTTGGGTGTTAGGCCCGATGTTGTTTGCGGCGTACGTGGGGCTGGTGTGGTATGCAACCCGTTTCCCGGACCTGGAAGAAGACGACCCGGAAAAGGCCATGGACGAGCTGCCGGAAACCGGCCCGACGGTAAAAACCGGTCTGTATTTCCTGTTGCCGGTCGTGGTGCTGGTCTGGTGCCTGACTGTTGAGCGCTTCTCTCCCCAGTTGTCCGCCTTCTGGGCAACGGTGCTGATGATCTTCATCCTGCTGACCCATAAATCCCTTAAGGCCATGTTCCGGGGGGAAGGGGAGTATGGCCGTCGCCCGACCAACGGTGTTGTGGATCTTGCTCACGCCATGGTAACCGGTGCCCGGAATATGGTGGGGATTGGTGTGGCCACCGCTACAGCGGGCATCGTGGTGGGTACAGTGACGCTCACCGGTATTGGTCTGGTGATGACCCAGTTCGTGGAGTTCATTTCCGGCGGTAATCTACTGCTGATGCTGATCTTTACCGCACTGATCAGTCTGATTCTGGGGATGGGGCTGCCAACCACGGCCAACTACATTGTGGTGTCCACCCTGATGGCTCCCGTTGTGGTGACCCTGGGGGCTCAGAATGGTCTGATCGTGCCGCTGATCGCTGTGCATCTGTTCGTGTTCTATTTCGGCATACTGGCGGACGACACGCCGCCTGTGGGGCTGGCCGCCTATGCGGCGGCGGCCATATCCGGAGCAGATCCGATACGAACGGGTATCCAGGGTTTCACCTACGATATCCGGACAGCGATCCTGCCGTTCATGTTTATCTTCAATACCCAGTTGCTGCTGATCGGTCTGACAGGATGGTTTGATCTGCTGATCACCATCTTCAGTGCCGTGACGGCCATGCTGGTGTTCTCTGCAGCGACCCAGGGATACTGGTTCACCCGCACACGCTGGTGGGAAACTGTTTTGCTGCTGCTGATTGCCTTCAGCATGTTCCGCCCGGGTTTCTGGTGGGATCGGGTATATCCCCCCACCGAAGAGCGACCCGGGTCCGAGCTGTTCCAGCATGTGGAGAGTATTCCTGCGGAAGAGCCTGTGATCGTCAAGGCATCCGGCATGAATATCGACGGTGAAGAGGTCAGCACCTACGTGCGCCTGCCGCTGCCAGAGGGAGATTCTCCGCAGCAGCGACTCTCTGCCGCCGGGCTGGATGTCACCCCCAGTGGCGATGCGATGACGGTCAACTTCGTGACGTTCGGCAGCATCGCCCAGGAAGTCGGTATCGAATTTGGCTGGACCATTGATGCGGTTCAGGTCGAAACCGACCGGCCGCCGAAAGAGCTGGTCTTTATTCCCGCCCTGATTCTGCTGGGCGTGCTGGCATTCGGCCAGTTACGCAAACGCAATCGGGAGATAGCCTCCCAGGCCACGGCCTGATCCGTAAAAGCCCGGCGTTAACCCGTCGGGCTTTTTTCTGCTAGACTGCCTGCCTCGCGGTCCGTGGTTTGTGTCACGGCTTACCGTCCGGGGCCCTGTGATAGCCGCTATCCCGCCGGTCCCAGCCATGTGGTCTTTGGTACAGATCACCACTGCAACTGATTTACAGGAGTTTAGTATGCCCGTTGTTACCCTGCCGGATGGCAGTCACCGCAGTTTTTCCGAGCCAGTCACTGTTCACGACGTGGCCGCCGATATCGGCGCTGGTCTGGCCAAGGCCGCTCTGGCCGGCAAGGTTGATGGACAGCTCGTGGATACCAGTTATCGCATCGAAGAAGATGCCGAACTGGCGATCGTCACAGAGCGTGATGAGGATGGCCTGGATATCATCCGCCACTCCACCGCGCATTTGCTCGCCATGGCGGTCAAGGAACTGTTCCCCGCGGCTCAGGTGACCATCGGACCGGTGGTGGACAACGGCTTTTATTACGACTTCAAGTTCGATCGCCCGTTTACCAACGAAGATCTCGAGCGCATCGAAAAGCGCATGGCGGAGCTCTCCAAAGAAGATATTCCCGTACATCGTTCGGTGATGTCCCGCTCCGAGGCGGTTGAGCTGTTCCGGGAAATGGGTGAGGAATACAAGGTCCGCATCATCGAGGACATTCCCGGTGAGGAGGAGCTGTCTTTCTACCGCCAGGGTGATTTCATTGACCTGTGCCGTGGCCCCCATGTGCCCAGCACCGGCAAGCTGAAGGCCTTCAAGCTGACCAAGGTGGCCGGTGCCTACTGGCGCGGTGATACCGGCAATGAGCAGCTACAGCGGGTGTATGGCACCGCCTGGGGCAACAAGAAAGACCTCAAGGCCTACCTGCACCGCCTGGAAGAGGCCGAGAAGCGGGACCACCGCAAACTGGGCAAGAAGCTGAACCTGTTCCACATGCAGGAAGAGGCGCCGGGTATGGTGTTCTGGCACCCGGATGGCTGGTCGCTGTACCAGGAAGTGGAGCAGTACATGCGCGGCAAGCAGCGGCAGCACGGTTACCAGGAAATCAAGACACCCCAGGTGGTGTCCCGTACCCTGTGGGAGAAGTCCGGTCACTGGGACAAGTTCCAGGACGACATGTTTACCACCGAGTCGGAAAAGCACGACTTTGCCATCAAGCCCATGAACTGCCCCTGTCACGTGCAGGTGTTCAATCAGGGCCTGAAGAGCTACAAGGATCTGCCCCTGCGGCTGGCGGAATTCGGTTCCTGTCACCGTAATGAAGCTTCCGGTGCGCTGCACGGCCTGATGCGGGTGCGTGGGTTCACCCAGGACGATGCTCATATATTCTGTGAGGAAGATGCCATCCAGAGCGAGGTGTCTTCCTTCATCAAGATGCTGCATGAAGTGTACGAGGACTTCGGCTTCACCAGCATTCTCTACAAGCTGTCTACCCGTCCGGAAAAGCGGGTTGGCTCTGACGAAGTGTGGGACAAGGCAGAAGCCGCGCTGGAAGAAGCCCTGAACCGCGAAGGCGTTGACTGGGAACTGCTGCCGGGCGAAGGTGCCTTCTACGGGCCCAAGATCGAGTTCTCCCTGAAAGACACCATCGGCCGGGTCTGGCAGTGCGGTACCATTCAGGTGGACTTCTCCATGCCGGGCCGTCTGGGTGCCCAGTATGTGGCTGACAATTCCGAGCGCAGAACACCGGTCATGCTGCACCGGGCCGTGCTTGGTTCGTTCGAGCGGTTTATCGGTATCCTGATTGAAGAATATGAGGGTGCTTTCCCGTCCTGGCTGGCTCCCACTCAGGTGGCGATTCTCAATATTACTGACAATCAGCGGGATTATTGTGAAAATCTGGCCAAAAAATGGGAAAGTTTCGGCTTTAGGGTTAATGCTGACTTGAGAAACGAGAAGATCGGCTTTAAAATCCGCGAGCATACTCTTGGCAAAGTTCCCTATCTGGCCGTTGTCGGAGACAAAGAGGTCGAAAATAACGCCGTTGCCGTCAGAACGCGCAAGGGTGAGGACCTGGGAACCATGTCCATAGAAGCGTTTGAGAAACTTCTGCAGGAAGATATTCAACGCAAAGGCAGAACCAAAACGGAGATCTGATTATTAAACAGCGAGCGAATCGGGGTGGGCGTACTCCAAAAGCGCCTATCAATGAGAATATTGACGCAACTGAGGTCCGTCTGATTGATGCCGAAGGCAATCAGGTTGGCATTGTTCCCATTGAGGATGCACTCAAGCAGGCAGAAGAAGCGTCTCTTGACCTGGTTCAGGTTACGGATTCCGATCCGATCGTCTGTAAGATAATGGACTACGGCAAGAAGATCTTCGAAGAGAAGAAGGCCAAGGCTGCTGCGAAGAAAAAGCAGAAGCAGACCCAGGTCAAAGAGGTCAAGTTCCGTCCAGGAACTGAAGAAGGGGATTATCAGGTCAAACTACGCAACCTGGTACGTTTCCTTGAAAACGGGGACCGCGGCAAAATCACTATCCGCTTCCGCGGGCGCGAGATGGCACACCAGGAAATCGGTATGCAGCTCATGCAGCGCATCGAGGCGGATATTGAGGAGCTGGCCCAGGTAGAACAGCGGCCGAAAATGGAAGGCCGCCAGATGACCATGGTCGTGGCACCCCGCAAGAAGAAGTGATTCTGTTCCTTTGACGGGTCCCCCGCATCGGCGGGGGATTTGTCGTTCAGGATCATTGCAAGACTACTTAAACTATAGAATGCGGAGTTTTAAAAATGCCCAAGATGAAAAGCAAGAGCGGGGCCACCAAGCGGTTCAAGAAGACCGCTACCGGCTTCAAGCACAAGCAATCCTTCACCAGTCATATTCTGACCAAGAAGAGCCCCAAGCGTAAGCGTCAGCTGCGTGGCACCAAGCTGGTTGCCAAGTCTGATGTGGCTTCTATCAAGCGTATGATCGCCAAGTAATTAACGGTTAGAGAAGGATTAGAATATGGCTCGTGTAAAGCGTGGCGTGGTAGCACGTCGTCGTCACAAGAAGATCATGAAGCAGGCCAAGGGTTACTACGGAGCGCGTAGTCGCGTATTCCGCGTAGCCAAGCAGGCGGTCATCAAGGCTGGTCAGTATGCCTACCGTGACCGTCGCAACCGCAAGCGTCAGTTCCGTGCGCTGTGGATTGCCCGTATCAATGCTGGTGCCCGCGCCAACGGCCTGTCTTACAGCCGTCTGATTGCCGGTCTGAAAAAGGCCAATGTTGAAATCGATCGTAAGGTTCTGGCCGACCTGGCCATGAACGAGCAGCAGGCGTTTGCCGCCGTTGTTGAGAAGGCCAAAGCCTCCCTGTGATGGTTTGAGCTCTTTCATCGATTGCTGATCGATTGGGTGAGTGCCGGATTCCGGCAGCACCCGCTGATAGGGGAAGGGCGCGCTCTTCCCCTATTTTTGTTTCAGGCGGGCCGGTTATCGAAAAATGCCGGTGCGCCACGGAATCGCCCCAACTTATGTGAATCGGAGCAGGCTCAATGGAAAACCTGGAGCAACTTGTTCAGGAGGGACTGGCCGCCGTCAGCAAGGCAGACAGTCTGCAGGCGCTGGATCAGGTACGTGTGGATTACCTGGGCAAGAAAGGCATCCTGACGCAGCAACTCAAGTCCCTGGGCAATCTGTCCGCGGAGGAGCGTCCTGCGGCGGGTCAGAAGATCAATGAGGCCAAGCAGCAGGTTCAGGAGGCGATCAACAGCCGCCGTGACGGACTTGAGAAGGCTGCGCTGGAAAAGAAACTGGCCAGTGAGTCCATTGATGTAACGCTTCCGGGCCGCGGTCAGGACCTGGGCGGCCTGCATCCGGTTACCCGTACCCTGCAGCGTATTGAGCAGTTCTTCTCCCGCGCCGGTTATACCGTTGAGCAGGGTCCGGAAATTGAGGACGACTACCACAACTTTGAAGCCCTCAATATTCCCGGCCATCACCCGGCCCGTGCCATGCACGATACCTTCTATTTCAACCCCGGCACTCTTCTGCGTACCCACACCTCGCCGGTGCAGGTACGTACCATGGAAGCCGGCAAGCCACCGTTCCGTATGATCTGCCCGGGGCGGGTTTATCGTTGCGATTCCGATATGACCCATACCCCGATGTTCCATCAGGTGGAAGGGCTGCTGGTGGAAGAGAAGGTCAGTTTTGCGGATCTGAAGAGCACCGTTGAGGAGTTCTTGCGGGTGTTCTTCGAGCGGGACCTGAAAGTCCGTTTCCGTCCGTCCTATTTCCCGTTTACCGAGCCCTCTGCTGAAGTGGATATCGAGTGGGGCCGGGAGCCGGACGGCAGCATCAAGTGGCTGGAAGTGATGGGCTGCGGCATGGTTCATCCCAAAGTATTCGAGCATTGCGGCATCGATGCCGACCAGTATCGCGGTTTTGCCTTCGGGCTCGGGGTTGAGCGCCTCGCCATGCTGCGCTATGGAGTCAACGACCTGCGGATGTTCTTCGAGAACGATCTCCGCTTCCTGCGCCAGTTCCGGTGAACCGCGCATTTTTCAAGGCATCGACATCAACAGGCGAAACCGCATCAGGACAAGGCAATTACCATGAAATTCAGTGAGCAGTGGCTGCGCGAGTGGGTAAACCCCGCGATTGATTCCCAGGAACTCATGGACCAGATCACCATGGCGGGTCTGGAAGTAGACGGATCCGAGCCGGTTGCCGGCAACTTTGAGGGCGTGATTGTGGGCGAGGTCACCCGGGTGGAGCCCCATCCGGATGCCGACGAGCTGCGGGTTTGCCAGGTGAGTAACGGCAAGGAATCCGTACAGGTGGTTTGTGGTGCCCCCAACGTGCGGGAGGGGCTCAAAGTTCCTTTTGCTGAAGTCGGGGCCATGTTGCCCGGGGATCTCCGCATCAAGAAAGCCAAGCTGCGTGGCCAGCCTTCCGAGGGCATGTTGTGCTCAGCATCCGAATTGCAGCTTTCTGATGACCACGAAGGCCTGATGGAGCTGCCGGCCGATGCCCCTGTGGGGCAGAATCTGGTGTCCTATCTCGGTTTGGCGGATGTCACCATCGATATCGATCTGACTCCCAACCGCGCGGACTGTCTGTCTATTCGGGGTATTGCCCGGGAAGTGGGTGTGCTCAACAGCCTGACCGTTGAAGCACCGGAAGTGGAGCCTGTGGATGCTGTGCATTCGGAAGTTCCGGACGTGACGGTGCGGGCTCCAGAGGGCTGCCCCCGTTACCTGGGCCGCATCCTGCGGGGCGTAGACCTGACCGCGGAGACACCGCTGTGGATGCAGGAGAAACTGCGTCGCTCCGGAATCCGTTCCATTGACGCGGCTGTTGATGTCACCAACTACGTGATGCTGGAGCTGGGCCAGCCCATGCATGCCTTCGACCGGGATGAGATCCAGGGCGGCATTGTGGTGCGTATGGCCGAGGCAGGTGAAAAACTGGTGCTGCTGGACGGGCAGGAAGTGGAGCTGACTCCTGAAACCCTGCTGATTGCCGACCACGAAAAACCGGTGGCCATTGCCGGCGTGATGGGCGGTGAACATTCCGGTGTGAGTGACAAAACCCGGGACCTGCTGCTGGAATCCGCTTACTTTGATCCGATCCGCATTGCCGGCAAGGCCCGCCATTATGGCCTGCATACGGATGCCTCCCATCGGTTCGAGCGGGGTGTGGACTACAACCTGGCGCGGGAAGCCATGGAGCGGGCCACAGCACTGCTGATGTCGATTGTCGGTGGTGAGCCGGGCGAGATTGTGGAAGTGGCCAGCAAGCAACACCTGCCGGCTGATCGCACGGTGGATCTGCGAGAGGCGCGGGTCGAGGAAGTGCTTGGCCTGGCCATTGACCGCACCACCGTGGAAGAGATCCTGTCCCGGCTCGGCTTGCGGATAGAGAAGCTGCTCAAGAACGGCTGGCGTATCCGCGTACCCAGCTTCCGCCCCGACATTGCCATTGAGGAAGACCTGATCGAGGAAGTAGGGCGGATCTACGGCTATAACAACCTGCCGGTTACCGAGCCGACAGGCTCACTCGGCCTGCGCCCCCAGGAAGAAGCGGTGCGGCCTTTGTCTGCCATCCGTGATTACTTTGTGGCGGCCGGGTACCAGGAAGCCATTACCTACAGCTTTGTGGATCCGAAAGCCCAGAAGCTGCTGGATCCGGAGCGTGAGGGTATCGCCCTGGCTAATCCGATTTCCGCCGACTTGTCGGTCATGCGGACCACTCTCTGGAGTGGCCTGGTAAAGACCGTTGCCCATAACCAGAATCGTCAGCAGCCCCGTATCCGGTTGTTCGAAACCGGCCTCCGCTTTGTCAATGGCGCAGACGGAATCGAGCAGCAGCCGATGCTGGCGGGTATCGTTGCCGGCAATCAGCTTCCTGAAAACTGGGCAAACGGTCGCAGAAATGCCGACTTCTTTGACGTAAAAGGGGAGTTGGAGAGCCTGTTTACCCTGCTCGGCATCGAGGTGAATTTCATCGCCAGCCAGCACCCCGCGCTGCACCCCGGACAGACCGCCGAGCTGGTCCGGGACGGTGAACACGTGGGTTGGCTGGGCACGCTGCATCCGCAAGTGCAGAAAAAACTGGATCTGAATGGCACGATTCTGATGTTTGAGCTATTCTTGAATTCGGTTGTTTCCGGATATGTGCCTAATTTCAAAGAAATTTCAAAATTCCCGGAAGTTCGGCGGGATTTGGCTATCATTATCGGAAGCGATGTTGCATTTGCCGAGGTTGAGCGTGTGGCCAGAAAGCACGCCGGCGAGTGCCTGACGGCGTTGCGTGCGTTTGATGTCTATGAGGGCGAGAACCTGGGCGAGGGCAACCGCAGCCTGGCCCTGAGCCTGTTCTGGCAGCATCCTGAGCGTACGCTCAATGAAGACGAGGTGCACTCCCTCTTCAATGGTGTGATCGAGGCACTGAAGGAAGAGTTGGGGGCCACACTGAGGAGTTGACAGATGGCGGCTTTGACGAAAGCGGAAATGGCGGAGCGCTTGTACGAGGAACTGGGCCTTAACAAACGCGAAGCCAAGGAAATGGTAGAAGCTTTTTTCGGCGAAATCAGAGGCGCACTCAGCCATAACGAGCAGGTGAAGTTGTCCGGTTTCGGAAACTTCGACCTGCGTGACAAGAAGCAGCGTCCGGGACGGAACCCGAAAACCGGTGAGGAAATTCCGATCAGCGCCAGGCGCGTGGTCACCTTCCGACCGGGTCAGAAACTGAAACAGAAAGTGGAAGCGTATGCTGGAACCGAGTCATAACAATGAACTTCCTGCGATCCCGGGGAAGCGTTACTTCACCATTGGTGAGGTAGCCGACCTTTGTAACGTCAAGGCACACGTACTGCGTTACTGGGAGCAGGAATTTCCGCAGCTGTCGCCCGTCAAGCGCCGGGGTAACCGTCGCTATTACCAGCGGGCAGATGTTTTGACGATCCGCCAGATCCGCAGTCTTCTGTACGATCAGGGCTACACCATTGGTGGTGCCAAGCAGAAACTCGAAGGCAACGAGATCAAGGACGACACCTCCCAGTACAAGCAACTGATCCGGCAAATGATCACCGAGCTGGAAGATGTGCTGGAAGTGCTCAACACCCCCGTCAAATAGTCTGCATTGAGTCCCGAATCTTCCCCTGGCACTGACGGTATCGATCCCTCAGAGGCGAGGCGCAACTTTTTTGTTGTCTGCCTCGCGCTGACCTTCTGTTTTGTTGTCTACTCCATGCTGATCGTGGCGGTGCCCGTCTACACGCTGCGTCTTGGCGCGTCCCCCCTGGTCCTCGGCAGTGTTCTGAGTGCCCAGTATCTTTTGCCCCTGTTGTTCGCCATCCCGCTGGGTGGAGTGGTCACCCGTCATGGCGGGCGCATTACTCTTATCGTCGGGGCCTTTATCATGGTGGCGGGGCTGCTCGCCATGCACTTCTGGCAAGGGTACGGCGGCCTGGTTGCCGGGCAACTGCTGGTGGGGCTGGCGCATCTGCAAATGGTGCTCTCCGCCCAGACCATCATCTCCAATCTCGGCACCGGGCCGGTGCTTGAACGCTACTTCGGCTGGTACTCCACCTGGTTATCTGGAGGGCAGGTGGTCGGGCCTCTGCTCGCGGGTGCCTTGCTTGATGATGCTCAGGGTGCCGGGCAGGTATTCCTGGCCATGGCAGGATTTGCCCTGCTGGCGGCTGTTGCCGGCTTCTGGCTGACCGGACAGGCCCGGGAGCGCATGGCCGTCGAGCGAAAACAGACCGGCTTCCGGGCGCAATGGGCACTGTTGCTGGACAATCGCGGTGTGCAGCTTTCCGTCATGGTGACAGTGTTGGGTATGTTCGCCCTTGGCGTTTATGGCAGCTATCTGCCTGCCTATCTCGAGAGCCTGGAAATGAGCGCGGTGGTGATCGGTGTGCTGGTGAGCCTGCGCGCCGGTGTGTCGATGCTGATCCGACCGTTCATTGCCCGGCTGATCTCTGCTGTAGGCGGCCGGGAGCCGGCGTTGCTGTTGTCTTTGGGAACCTTGTCCGTCGGGCTGCTGTTCCTTGGCGTATCCGGGCAGGTTGTGCTGATCGGGTTGCTCTCGGTACTGGTAGGTATCGGCGCTGGGTTAACCCAGCCGTTATCCATGGTGGTTCTGGCAGAAAGCGTTGACAAGACCCGTCGTGCGGGTGCTCTGGGCATGCGGCTGATGGCCAACCGGGCGGTTCATTTCCTTGCCCCGCTGGTGTTTGGTGCCGTACTGGAATTCGGCGGATTTGGCCTGGCGTTTGGTCTTTCCGGTCTGGCGGTTGGCGTTGCGGCGATTTACCTGCTGCGGTTTCTGCGCCAGCAGGGAGCTAACAATCAGTCATAAAAAAAGGCAGCCGAAGCTGCCTTTTTGCGGGATGTTGCTCTAATCCATCAGGGATTACAGAGCAACAACGTTCTCCGCCTGCGGGCCTTTCTGGCCCTGGGTCACGGTGAACTCGACTTCCTGGCCTTCGGCCAGAGTCTTGAAACCGCCGCCCTGAATAGCGCTGTAGTGAACGAATACGTCCGGACCGCCTTCACGAGTGATGAAGCCGAAGCCTTTGGTTTCGTTGAAGAACTTGACGTTACCGGTAACAGTAGACATAGATATTTTCCTGAATTCTAGCTTTGAAATTGCCGCCAGACGACCAACATGGCCCCTGATCAGCGTTGTGCGGGAAACAAAAAACTGGCGTGATCAAAAACAGGACGTACGACTTGTTACTGCGGTATGCGTCTTATTGATGAAGTGCTTTGCTAAATCTTTCCAACGGAGTTCACTGTACGCTATTGGTTCGGAAATACAAGCATAATATTCAATCAAACTGAACAAAACCTGCTGAACTCTCCGTTATCTTTCTGTTGCCGGTACATTTATCCTGTTTGGAAGCTAAAGATCACGGCAACAGAAGGATAAATATATGAGCCTCAAACTTCAGACCATCATTTGCAGCACCCGCCCGGGCCGTGTGGGGCCGTCTATTGGGCGCTGGTTTAACCAGCATGCCAGTGAGCAGGGCGGTTTCCAGAGTGAGCTGGTGGATCTCGCGGATTTCAATCTGCCGGTCTTTGATGAGCCCAACCATCCCCGTATGCAGAAGTACGAGCATGATCACACAAAGGCCTGGTCGGCGAGTGTCGCTAGCGCGGATGCCTATGTGTTTGTGATTCCGGAATATAATTTCTGCCCGCCTCCCGCCTTCGTGAATGCGCTAAACTACGTTTATAACGAGTGGAACTACAAGCCTTGTGGATTCGTTAGCTACGGTGGTGTTTCCGGCGGTCTTCGCTCTGCCCAGAACGCCAAGCAAATGGTGACGACCCTGAAGATGATGCCCATGGTGGAAAGCGTGATGATCCAGATGCCCTGGGAGCAGCTGGACGATGACCGCAATTTTATCCCGGCTGATCCCCATACGGCCTCTGCCAGCGCAATGCTGGAAGAAATGCACAAGTGGGCGCAGGCCCTCCGAACCATGCGGTGATGCCATGAAGCTGCTTTATATTTCCCACGGCGGCGGCCCCATGCCCTTGCTGGGCGATCCCGGGCACCGGGCACTGGTGGAGTATCTCTCTGGTGTTCCGGAAAGGGTTGGCAGGCCCTCGGCCATTCTGGTGATCAGTGCCCATTGGGAAGAAGCCGTCCCGACCATCACCTCCGGAGCCAATCCGTCACTGATCTATGATTATTACGGGTTCCCGGAAGAGTCTTATCAGATTGCCTATCCCTGCCCCGGAGAGCCCGAGCTGGCGAGACAGGTGAGGGACGCGTTGCAAGCTGCGGGTATTGAAGCGCAGCTGGATGATCAGCGTGGCTTTGACCACGGCCTGTTCGTACCCCTCAAGCTGATGTATCCCGCCGCTGATATTCCCTGTGTGCAGTTGTCACTGGTCAACACGCTGGATGCGGAAAAGCATCTGGCCATTGGCCGGGCACTGCAGGCACTGGATTATGAAAACCTGCTGGTAATCGGCTCGGGTTTCTCATTCCACAATATGAAGGCCTTTTTCGATCGCTCCGATGCGTCAGCCGATGCTCGTAATGATGAGTTCCAGAACTGGCTGGAAGATACGCTGGGGAATCGCCAGCTGGGCGAAGCTGAGCGCCACCATCGTCTCGCTGAGTGGGATAAGGCTCCCCATGCCCGGTTCTGCCATCCACGTGAAGAGCACTTGCTACCGCTGCATGTGTGTTATGGAATGGCAGGAAAAGCCAGCGATCATCAGGAATCCGTGACGGTGCTGGGGAAGCTGTCGAAGATGATCGGGTGGGAGGTCGCCTAATCGGCTCACGCACCACAAACGAAAAAGGCCATCGTTGTCGCTTCCTAGGAGTCTGCGCGGCAGGAGCCACCTTCTGGCATAATACGTAAAAATTCTTCAGCACCGGAGAATCCGATGGGAACCACCTTCCGCCCCTATTCACCTGATCAGGAACTGCTTCTTCCCCC
>VMHT01173860.1_pt1 | contig 43296 bp, 11 predicted proteins | sample 4693611 | NCBI WGS metagenome assembly VMHT01 (sample SAMN12280063, study PRJNA550983) | marine metagenome | isolation source: seawater sampled from same location over 5 years 0.02-0.2 micron viral filtrate | place: USA: collected off the coast of southern California halfway between the port... ...
AGTTGTTGTATATGTTCCAGGTAATCATGATAGATTATCTTCTTTTCATTTAGTTCATGCTTTATCTAAGTCTATTATTAGTGATGAGATAGTTTGGGATACTAAATATGAAGAAAGAAAAGTCCATGTATGGCATAATAACTTTAATGCATTTGAACATGGGGATAAACGTAGTAAAAACAACCCATTGATTTATGCATCTGAATATCCAAAACAATGGGGTGCTACAACAAATAGAACATTATTCAAAGGTCATATACATACTGATAGAAAAGTGGAGTATATGACATCCAATGAAACAGCAGGGTTTATAGAAAAGACTTTACCTAGCTTAGGAAAAACTGATTATTATCATTATAGTAATAAATATGTAGGTAATAGAAGATCAGGTAAACTTGAACTTCAGCATCCTACAATGGGTAATATATGTGAATTAACTTACCAAGCATTATAAAGACCTTACTTTTAATTTCATAAAGTGGGGTTTTTTTTGTAAATTATAAATATAACTATATGATCAACAATTTTAAAAAACCTGATTTAAATGCTCCAAGATATAGAGAAAAAAGACTTGGGCTATTAAATGAGCAAACAATAAAAGAGTTTAAAGATAAAAAACCTTTATACTCAGACATAGATAACGTTAAATTAAAAAAGATAATAAAACTATATAATACTAATTTGTGGAAAGCAGTAATTGAAAATAGAGATGGAGTTGAGTTACCTGATTCATTAGGTTATATGTTTATAGGAACATGTAAAGCTTCTAAATCTGTAAATACAAATTATGCATTGTCAAAAGAGTATGGTAAAGTTTTACAAAATAAGAATTGGGAAACAGATGGTAATTTAGGTAAAATATTTTATACAAATTATTCTACTAAATATAGATTTAAAAATAGAGAGCTATGGAGATTTGTTGCTTGTAGAGATTTTAAAAGAACTGTTGCTAAAGATTATCCGGGTAATTGGACAAAATATGTAGTTATGAAAAACAAATATAGAGTAGCTCATTTGTATGATGCAAACTTAGAAGAAACTAATAAAGCATTAGAGCGTTATAATGAATTTGAAAAATAAACAACATGTCAACAATAGCACAAGTAATATCTAGAATAAGAGGTAAAGTCAAAGCAGAAGTGCAAGATGGTTTTGTAACAGATAGATATATTTATAGTTTAATAGAAAAGCATGCTCAATTTTTAATGAGAAGGCAAGATTATGCAAATAAATTATTAAAATTTAATTCTGTATGGAAAACATTGCCTTATGTAGAATTAATAGATGTAGATAAAGTTGAAGCACATTGTTCAGGAATACAAAGTGGATGTACAATAAAACGTACAAAATTAAAATTACCATCTATGTTTGAAGGATACTGGGGTCCATTAATCCGTACTATTAGTTCAATAGATGGTTCACAAGAATTACAAGCAACCCAACCAGGTACATATACTTCAATGACTAAAACAACTTCTTTTAAATATAATAATACATTATATTTTTGGTGGTTAGATGGATATATATATTGTCCTAATATAGCATGGGATGCTATAAAAGTAGAAGGTGTATTTGACTCAGATATTACAGCATGGGATTGTGATAAAACTAATGATTGTACTCCACGGTATGAACAAGACATTTACATACCTGAAGCATTGTTTGCTGAAATAGAATCTCAAGTAGTTCAAACTATGATGAATACATTACAAGTTCCTTCAGAAGATTCTGACAACAAACGTAATGCAATGAGAAATTAAAATAAACAATTATGGGAGTATCAACACAATATAGAACCTTTAGTCAATTAATGGAAGATGTTTCCATAGACTTTGCTAATTATGCTTTAGAAGGCATGATTGAACCTCAGCAATTAATTAAGGTTGCAACAAGAGTAAATTATGATCTTGGTTTAAGAATACATAGAACTAAAGAAGTAGTAATAGATATTGAACATGGTAGAGGGCAGTTACCTATGGACTTTAAATATTTAAACTATGCATTTAGATGTGGATCATATAAAATTAATAACACAATGCCATCTGGTACACATGTTGAAACATTTAATGATGTACCCTATGTACCAGCACCAGATGAAACAGCTCCTTGTGAAGACGGTGAAGCATGTAAAGATGTATGTATTGTAAAAACATGTGATAAAACAAATAGTCATCAGTTAGTTCAAAAAATTGGACCATCACAATTTAGAACATATACTGACTGGACACCTTTACAAATAAAAGATGTAAATAGTCCTGTTTGTTTTTGTCCAAGTTTAGGTGCTCAAGGAATAGATGTTGCAGAAATAAGAGATGGTTTTTTGGTTACTACATTTAAAACAGGTAAAGTATATTTAAGTTTTCAAGGAGCCATGGAAAATGATCAAGGTGATTTATTAGTTTTAGATCAACCATATTGTAATGAATATTATGAGTATGCTATAAAACAAAGAATATTAGAAAATATGGTATGGGCTGGTGAAAATGTTTCTCAACAATTATCATTAGTAGAAGGAAGATTAAGAGCAGCAAGAAATAATGCTTTAGGTTTTGTTAATACTCCTAATTTCCAAGAAATGAAAAAGCTTTGGACAATGAATAGAAGAGCACAATATCATAATTATTATAACATGTTTTTAAGTTATGCACCAGCAAACCCTCAAGTAGTTGCAGGACCAAGAACATCAACAAGTGCAACAACTGAATGTCCAACTTGTTAAAGAGTTAATATATTATGGCAAAGAAAAAGTCTACACCAAAGAGTGCACCAAGCAGTAAAACTAGCTCATCTGTAAATACAAATACATTTGTAAAAGGGATGAATAAGGATATTACTCCATCTATGGAGAATAACCAAGCATGGTGGCATGCTAGAAATGTTGCAAATAATTCTGAAGATGGTGACTTAGGTGTTATTGGAAATGAGCCATCAAATTTATTATGTGGAGTAATACCCTATACAATTATAGGAGCTATACATAGATACGGTGATGAGTGGATTGTTTATTCTACTGATAACATAAATTCTGAAATAGGTTTATTTGATGATAGTGAATGTAAGTATACTACATTAGTAAATGATCCATGTTTAAATTTTAGCAAGAAGTTTTTAATAACTGGAGCAGCAAAAGAAAATTTTGATTGTTCATGGCAAGTTTATTGGGATGACGGCAATAATCCTTCACGCTCATTAAACCTAGACAATATACCTTACAAAAAAATTAAAGTATCTGGGTTAGATGTTGACGGATTACCTTGTACAGTATTTGAAGTTATAGAACCTAAGATGTTAGATTGTGAGCAAATAAGACTTGCTCCATTATTAGATACTCCTTGTGTCAAGTTAAATAAATCTACAGATAGTGGTATGTTAGCAAATGGAACATATCAGGCTTTTGTAGCATATGTTGAAAATGACCAGAGAGTAACAGATTACATAGGCATGTCTAATGTACAAAGTTTATGGAGTCATTTAGGTACAGATGGTTCATTAGATGTATCATTTTCTAATATTGATCAAGATTATTTTTATTTTGAATTAGTAATACTAAGAAGAAACCAAGGTCAAACAGATGCAAAACAAATAGGGATATATAGTACAGAAATAAAAGAAGTCAATATAGATTTTATTGCAGTTGAATTAAAAAATATTCCTATTGCAGAACTTCCTCAGATGAGTCCAGCTTATGAAAAATCTGAGTCAATGTTTGTTGTAAATGATTGGTTAATAAGACAAGGGCCAACAGAACAATTTGATTTTAACTATCAACCTATAGCAAATCAAATTAAAGTAAACTGGGTTGTTAATCAAGTACAAAGTGAATATTACTACAAAGGTGGTAATAAGACTGGTTTGATGCGTGATGAACAATATGCATTTTTTATTAGATGGATATATAATACAGGTGAAAGATCTTCTTCATACCATATACCTGGAAGAGCTGCAGAAATGTACAATGGAACAATGGAGAATGAGAAAGTATATGGAAATAATGTTTTAGATCCTGATGGAGATTTATTATTTAAAGTATATAATACAGCATCTACTACAGCGTCAGGGTTAACAGAACCTGTTGATGGTGCAGGGATAGTTATAGCCCGTGGTGAAATGGGATACTGGCAATCATCAGAAAGATACCCAACAAGAAAACCAGACATATGGAATTCAACTTATGTTGATCCAGAAACAGGAGTAAATATTGGAGGAACTAATGATACACAATATGATTTATGTGGTGAGTTCATTAGACACCATAAAATGCCAACAGAAGAATTAGGACCATATTTACATTTATCTAGTACAAATGCTGATTTAATTAATGTTTTAGGTGTTGAGTTTGCAAATATAAAAAGACCAAAATATAATGATGGTACATACATTACAAATGTAGTAGGATATGAATTGCTTAGAGGTTCAAGACAAGGTGCTAGATCTATCCTTGCTAAAGGGTTATTTAGAAATATGCGTGAGTATGATTTACCTAATGCAGAAAACCTTATAGGAGGAAGTGTACAAGGATTATATCCTAATCATCCTTATAATGATTTAAGACCAGATCCATATTTTCATACTGGTTCAGGTACTAGTGGTACTAATATAACTAAGGGTTGTGATAGTTGGGCAGAATCAATACGTGATTACCCTCCGCTAAGTGGATATTCTAAAAAAGTATTTACATTATCTTCACCGGAGTTAATGTTTACTAAACCATTTTTAAATGCATATGAAACTAGATTGTATGGACAAGTTTCAGGAAATTCTAGTGGATACTTTATACCTTCAGAAGAACACCCTAAGTTTAAATTACTAAGAGGTGGTGCTGCAATTATCAGTGCAGTTCTTGGTGTAGGGTATGCAATGCAGCAAATTAGAGGTTCACAAAAACAGAAAGTGGTAGGACCAAGAGGAAACCTATCTTCTCAATCAGGAACATTTGGAGGATTTGCTGGTGTTGGTAATCAACCAGGTATTGCTATGGCAGGATATCTTACAGCTACTGGATTAAGTAATGGAGCTTCAACAGCCATAAATGAGGTCCTGGAAGCAATATTTGAAACAGTAGCGGGTGTTGCTGATTTATATACTGGTGGTGCTCTTTTTTATGCTCAGCAAACAATAAAAAGCATAGCTGGTCAAAATCAAGGAGATATACCTGGTATCATGGGTGGTTATGAAGAATCATCACAAGAAACAACAACACCGTTGTCTTCAATGCCATTACTATTAAGAACAATAATATCAGCAACAGTTTCTAGAGCAAACATTGCTTTAGGAGGAAATGAAATGATTGAATTATTTTATAATTTAATTAAAGAATCTGATTTTGCATGGAAATATAATTCATATGGTTTGTTTACAAATTTTGCACCAGTAAATTCAGGATTATGGAGAATTAAAAATACTGCTTCAAATTATTTAGGATCATCTTTTCAAATGTTTGATGATGGTAATTATAAAGTAAACAATTTATTTAGACCTGAAACAGTAGCAGTTGCATTAAAAGATGATATTGATAATCCAGATGTAGAAGATAAGTCTAGATTTTGTGTAGGTGGATATGTTAATAGTGGTGGTACTGGAATTAAATGGGATAACAATTATTTATTAGATCCTAAAGAAAGTAAAAAAGCAGCTATATCAGCTCACTATGGAGCATTGAAATATAATTTTGATAATCAATATGGTCAACTAGATGGTATAAAACAAGTTCCTATGAGAGGTTGTCTTGAGCTGTTAGATCTTGATGCACCTGAAGCAACAATATATTCAAGCAGACCAATTTTTGCAGGAGATACTTTTGTTGGTAGATTTACTGAGAAAGTAATTATGCCTGTATTCTCTAACTTTCTTATTGGTCAACCTAATGAGTTTACATTTGATTATTCACTATATGTAAATCTACCTTACCCAAGGTTTTGGTTAAACTCACAAAGATATGATATAACACCATTGGCAGATGAGATAATTGGTTTAGGAGTATTTCAGCCAGGCCAATTAAGTGAAGCTATGCCAGGAGATTTATTTTATTTAGATAGAGGTAATCAATCATGTGGGAATACTGCATGGAATAGAATAATGAAAGGAAGTAGTGATCCTAATCCAATGTTAGCAATGGAGTTTGCATATATGTACACTCATACTAATGGTATATTAGATTTCTATGTTGAATCAGAAGTTAATTTAGATCAAAGAGATTGGGAAGAACATCCTGCTAAAAAAATATATGATGTATATAATAACAATGATATAGATGAACTCTTTCATGCTAAGATTGAGAAGTCAGGTAACTTTTATAAGTATGATGAATCATTAAGCCCATCAAAGTTTGTAACACAATTAAGTACATTTGGTGCACTACAGCTTAGAGATTATGATCCATTAGTTAGTGAGCAATGTTTTATTAATTATCCTAAGAGATTAATTTATTCATTGCAAGCTCAAAATGAAGCAAGAAGAGATTATTGGAGAGTGTTTTTAAATTTTAATTATAAAGACTTTAAAAATGCTGTTAGTGTAATTAAACCTATAAGCAAATCAGGTGCAATAATATTTTTCCCTTATATGTCTCCTCAACTATTTCAAGGTGTTGATGCTTTAAAATTAGGTTCAGGTACTAACGTTACAATAGGAGATGGTAAATTATTTAATCAAGCTTTACAAAATATTGCTAACGCTGATATATCTACTGAGTACGGATCAATGGAAAGTTTGAGAGGTGTTATAAATACACCAATGGGATTATTCTTTATGTCTCAAGCACAAGGAAAAATATTTCATTACGGTGGTAAAGCTTTAGATCCTATATCTAATGCTGGAATGAAATGGTGGTTTGCTAAATATTTACCTTCTAAATTTATAAAACAATTTCCTAATTCAGAAAATTCTGTGTGGGTAGATAACCCAGTAAACGGTGTTGGTTGTCAAGTAATGTATGATTCAGTAGATGATATAGTCTACTTTATGAAAAAAGATTACCAATTAAAACCAGAATATATAGACGGTGCAGTATTTACAGATGGAGTTACAAAACCTGTAACTATATCTTCAGGAGTTTATGGAAGTATTAACGTTGACATTGGAGATCCAATATACTTTGATGATTGCTCATGGACTATATCATATGATCCTAAATTAAAAGCGTGGATTTCATTTCATGACTGGCATCCTCAATTAGCCTTACCAAGCATCAATCATTTCTTTACAACAAGCAGTGCAACAACAACAGTACCTCAGTGTCCTCCTGGATATAATTTTAATCCAGTTACAAATTTATGTGAGCAAAGTGTAAATGAAACTATTGATGCAGAAATAAATATTGATGAGTTAGCAGCAACAGTAACAGGTGGTGCAACAAACTGTTTACTAGATATTGTAATTGCTATAGATTGGTCAGGAAGTACTGGTAATATTAATTATACACCCATGACTTTTGACTCTTCTGGTAATCAAACTGGTGGTGGTGTTATGGGTAATAATTCAGCTGCTACAGCACAGATGCGTTGGTTAGATGTATTTATGGCTAATCCAAATGTTAGAAATTCATTAGCTGCAGGAACAATGCAAGTTGGTATTACAGGTTGGGGTAGCTCAAGTATGCATTTAAATCAAGGTTCTTTAAGTATGAATAGTAATGCTACTGGTGCAGGACTAATTGCTTTATATAGTGCTAATTGGAATACTACTAATAGTACTAATGCAAATGCAGCCATAGATGCAGGAAATCCATTTGGTAATACAGGAGGATTAGGTCAATTAAATGATAAAGCAAATTCATCTTATGCATCTCAATATCCTGGTAGAACTCAAGATCCGTCTTTTAAACAAATTTTAATTGTTGTTACAGATGGAACAGCAGGAACTAATGCTCAGGGTATAAATATAATGCAGTCTCCTAATGTTCCAAATAATCCTCCTCAAGCAGCTAATACTGGAGCTTGGGCGGCAGGAGCAAATCAATCAGCAGATATAGATTTACAAGATGCAACTAAGCAAGAAATTTTTGCAGTATTCTGTGGTAACAGTAATGCAGTACCTGGTGATCCTACATTATTAAATAGTATTTCTAATACAACATATGATGTTCCTAATTCTATACCAGGTCCAAATCAATATGCAATGAATACTGATGTTGTTGGTGAATTAAATGCATCAGCTGATCAAATTGCAGGAGATGTATGTTCAACACCATTTGTGTGTGAGTGTCCTACAGGATATACTAAAGTTTATTTAGACCCAGCAACCAATACATATACAGCTGACTCAGGTGTATGTGATGATGTTACTCCTCCTGTATGTAGAAAGGTAACTTGTGAATGTCCCCCTGCTACAATACCAGGTACAGTAACTACAGAATTAGGTACATGTCCAGATAGTGCTCCTTTAATATATCAAGTAGGAGATCCAAATTTTGTAAGTGATAGACAATGTAATTATTTCTTTTACATAAGTACTATACCTAATTATGAAGTTGGTGGTTTCTGGAGACATAATGTTAGGTGTGATTCATTTGCTAATTTTTATAATGTTGACTATCCATGGGAAATAGATTTAATATCTAATACAGGGCAAGCGGTAAATACAATTAGAAGTTTTGAATATCAATTAGAATCATATGTATACAAAGGAGATCCTCAATACAATATGTGTGGTGGTGATAAATGGGAAGATTTAAATTTTAATTTTGATGCAGCTATAGTATATAATAATGATCAGACTTCTGGATTGCTAGTTATTAATCAACAAGCTACAAATGATCCATGGGGTAATTTAAATTATCCAATTATAAATGCTAACAACATAGATATATTATCTTCTAAAGTAGAACATAAATTTAGATTTAATCAATTTTGGGATGTAACAAATAATAGAGGTGAGTTCCCTGATCCATCAGGAGTAATAACTCAACAGTCTATATTTAATACAGATTGTAATGGATACATCAGACCTTTAAATTCAACTAATATTAACTATGCTAAATCAGCAACACAGCGTAAAAAGTTTAGACATTACTCAAATAATGTTATACTTAGAAAAAATGTGTCTGGAAATAGAAAGATGTTATTGAGATTAAATAATACTAAACTTTTACTATCACAAAGATAATGGGACATAAAAAAAGCATAGGACTACCAGGAGGACCAAATGAATTCCTACAAGATATAACACAATATATATCTGTAGATGGATATAGAAATGATAGCCCAGATAAAACCAATCCAGTTAATCTGATTCCGTCAGGGGATATAAGCATGAAGAATGTTGACTTTCCTATATTGGGTACAGATAACTTAGGCAATTCACAAATGATGTTCCCTGAGAATGAATACCAATTTCCAGGTGATATGGTAATGGAAATGCCTATGGCTCAATATGGTCTATCAGATAGCCCACTTCCAAAAAGACAAGGTGTTAGGGACAATGGAGATGGCTCTGAGTCCACACATCTTATGGCAACTGAAACTTTAGATGGTAAAAATTGGTTTTCTTTTCCTACACTATTTCAAGACCCAGATGGTACTTGGATAGACATGTCTACTAAACCTTGGAAAGAAGCATATAAAGAAGCTGAAAGAAGAGGTGAGCTTATAGACTTTGGTACTGATAGAGAAAGTGCAATAAAGTTTGGTGAAGGCTCTTGGAAACCAAAAGCTGAATACGGAGGTTCATTACCTAAAGCACAAAGAGGCATAATTAAAAGCATAGCAAAAAAAGCAGCACCATATATGGATGATGCAGCTAGTTATATAAAAAACCTATTCTCTAAACAAGGAGATGAAGTTGTTGAAGAAGTTGTTGAAGAAACTCCAAATGCAATGTCATTTTTTTCTGATACACCTAAACAACTAAATAGACCTCCTGCAGAAGATTATATATTTTATAGAAATACAAGTAATCCGGAAACTATAATGAAGCCTCTTGATTTTGTAAATCCAAGAGAATATGGACATTGGAAAGCTCCTCAAAACTTAAGTTTCTTTACACCAAAGAATTATGCATTTAATGACTATGGTGCAGAAAAATGGGGAGCAAAAATAAATCCTAAAAACCCATTTATAGAACAACAACCAAGAACTTATTCAGTAGAAGATGTACAGAAACTTATTGATGATGGGTTTGATGCTATTATAACACAAGACTACAAAGGTGCAGACATAAGAGATGCATATCAAATAATCCCTCTAGATAAAACCATTATCTCTAACTTAGAGAAGATGAAAAGAATGGGTGGACGTGTTATGCAAGAGGCAGGAGAAACAACAGAAGATGACAATATCCAAACTGTAAATTTACCTGAAGTAGAGGTTACTGGTAAAAAGAAAAAGAATTGGTTTTTAAATACTTTGAATAATAGTTTTAATCCTTTACTGCAAGTAGATAATGCACTACAAATTTTAGGCATACCTTCCAATTTAATTAGAGAAAGTATTGAAGGGTTAAGTGACCAAGGAGATGGTGAATTTAATTGGGGTAATATTATTCCTGATGTATTTAATACCACTATACTAGATGATGATGCAAAACAAAAAACAGTATCACAAACTTTAGGTATAGATAATTTTTGGGGAGGGCTTGGAGTTGATTTGCTTACAGATCCTACTTCTTATGTAGGCGTTGGTGTACTTAAAAATATGTTAGCAAAGGGAGGTAAAAATCTAATACCTAAAGCAATAAAAACCATAACTTCTAAAGGAGCAAAAAGCACAGATGATATACTAAAGAATGTTGATAATTTTAAGTCAGAAATAAATTGGGGTAAATGGAATAAAGACATTCCAAGTAATAAAGGTTTAGTAGATGAATATACACAAATTGAGAAACTTGCTAAAGCAGATGGATCATGGATGAAGAACGCTGATGGATCTGCATTTACATTACCAGATGGAAGCTTAGGTACAGCAGAACAGTTTGTTCAAACAAATAGTAAGAATTTTAAAAAGGCATATCCTAATGGCATGGATGTAACTTATAGAGGAGCTGATCAACATATACCTGACGGTATGAGAGGAGACTTTTCTAGTATATACAATAATGATGTTGTTAGACCAAAGGTAGGTTCTGGTTTGTTTACTGGAAATTTAGACTTAGCAAGTGAATATGGTAATTTTGCTCTTAAGAGTGGTTCTTTTCCATATTTTACATCTACTCAAAAAACATTAGATGATATTATAGCTGCTGGTGGTAATAAAAAAAGTGCTCTTAAATTTGGTGATGAAGGTGGTATATACAAGTTGGCTATACCTACTGTAGATGATGCTAAGCATATTCAATTTGATGCAGGACGTAGAGATTGGACAAATCTTAATGAGCCTTATGTTTGGGATATGATGTCTCCTGAATTACAAGCAGCATCAAAAAGAGCTAGACCAACTGGAGGCAACTCAGTTATGTATGACCCTAATGCTTTATATAAAGAAACATTTGCAACAGATGATGTGGCATCATTACTTGAACAAGTAGGAGGAGATAGAGCTACAATAAAAAATGTATATGATTTTGGTGTGGGAGATGTTCTTATTCATAATAACAAAAAAGGTAAATATGCTAAATCATTATTTGGTAACGATGGTAATTTTAATTTGATGGACAAAAATATTTATAGAGCAGCAGTACCATTAACAATAGGAGGGTATGGATTAAGTCAACAACAAAGAGGTCCTGGAACTGATAAAGGTTCTACTCCTACTTCTTGGAAAGATTTAAATATTAATGTGGAAGGATTAATGAAAGGTCTTAGAAGAGTTGAAAGTGCTGATGGTACATTAATGATGAACCCATATTCTACAGCAACAGGAAACTATGGTCAAAGATTTTCTGAAATTAAAGAATTATATAAAGGAACAAGAAAAGAATTTTCAGAAGATTTAGAAGCACAAGACAGATTTTTTAAAATGCGTTTAAATGAAGGAATAGAGTCTAATGAAACAACTCCATTATTAAAAGATGCATTTGAATTAACTGCTGAATACAAAGATCAGCTAGGTGATGACTGGAATTTTTCATATGAAGATGTAGCAGCATTATCTAATTATTTAGGTAGAGGTGGTACAAGAAAATATTTTGGAAACGTTATAAGAGATGGTATGCCACTAGGTGAGGTCTTTCCAAAATTGTGTGGAGAAAATGTTAAGCAACCAAATAAAACTCCTAAAGACTATTTGAAAATTACTAATGAGTTTTATCAAGATGGTGGTGAAAATATTTATAAAGTAAAAAAAGGAGATAACTTAAGTAGAATAGCAAGAAACTATAATACTTCTGTAGATGAAATAGTAAGTATAAATGATATACCTAATCCAAGTATGATTAGTATTGATCAAGAGTTATTAATGCCACAAGGTGTATCACTTGGAAATACACGTTCTAGCTATACAGTTAAGCCAGGAGATACATTAGGAAAGATTGCTTCAAGACATAATACATCATATCAAAAGCTAGCTAAAATAAATAACATATCTGATCCAAACATGATACGTGTTAATCAAGATATTTTATTACCTGAAGACTACAGAGAAGAAGTACCTTTAGCTGAAGAATCATGGATAAGTACAGATGTATTAAAGAAAAACAATAAAGATATTAATTCATTAGCTGATGAACAAGTAATTGTTAAATCTCAATTATTAAATAATCCTAATGAAAGATATGTTGTTATAGATAAAAAGAATGGAAGGTTAAAGCTTTATCATGGTGATGAGGTTATTACTGATTTTGAAGTGTTGACAGGAAAGAATAAAGGAGATCAACAAACTGTTACACAACCCATTGATAAAAATAGAGATGGTAAAATTACTGAAGAGGATAAGATAAATGGTATATATCAAGTAGATTGGAGCAAAGGTAATTTATCTACAGGAGCAGGTAAATTTAAAATTAGTAATTCTAGTCCAACAAGTAGTAGAAAATATATGAATGCTCCAAGTTTTAATTTAATAAATGAAGCAGGTATAGAAGTTAGTACAGCAATACACGGAGCACCTTCTTATAGACAAAAGTATTTTGATAATAATGATATAACAGATAACAGAAGTTCTAATGGTTGTATAAACGGTAAATGTAGTGATCTGCAAGGTTTATATGATATGGGTTTACCAAATAATACAAACGTGTATATTTTACCTGATGATGAGGGTAATGCTTTTGAAATGGTTGATGGTCAGGCTGTATTAAGAATGAGTAGAAAAAATAGAGAAAGTTACCAAAGCTATGAAAGAAATAATCAAACATATAAAGGTCAAGGAGGTAACTATACTATTAATACATTAAACTATAAACCTATACGTGCACAGTTTGATGTAGAAAAATTTAAAGAAGATATATTTACTGCATTTGATTTTAATGATGAAGATGAATTGTATGAAACAACTATTCCATTTATAAATGCATTAATGGATAATAAGAAAAAGATTATGCAAACTTCTCAAATACCTAGTGATATATATAATCAAATAGCAAAAATTGCTTTTGGAATATACGGTACTGAATCAAATTATGGGGATACTCATTCTGCAACAGGTAATTTTAGTAGAGCTGTTAATAAATATTTTAATCCAAAACAATCATCAAGTCCTGATGTACAATCTAAATATTCTACATATGGTGCTGATAGTGATTCTAATAGTGTAGGATATACACAAATAAGATTTTCATTTTTAAATGATACTGAGAAAGCTGCTTTAAAGAAGTTTAATATTACAAACAATTCAGATATGTTAGATCCTGAAAAGTCTGCAATAGCTACAGCTGTAGTATTAGGTATTAGATATAATGAACAATTAACACCTTCTCAAAAAAAGAATCCAATGAAGTACTTACCTTCTAAATGGAATAATAGAAGTAATTATGCTAAAAGGGTAAAACAAAATTCTAAATACTTAGATATAGAACAATTAGATATAATGAAAGCAGGAGGAGAAATAGAAGAAAAACTAATTTATAAAAACTATATGGATGGTAAATATGAAGGAACTAAAATGGATTCTAAAGGAGAAAACATATATGATAAGTTAAATAGAAAGTATTTAAGTAAAGCAAGAGAACAAGGGATGACACCTTCTAATTATGTTATGACTTATATAATTCCCAATTCTTAAACCCTAAAGATTAGTGAATCTCCCTAATTATTTGTATATTAATAATATAATATTATGAGTTTGAAAGTAAACAAAAAAAGTGTAAAACAAGATGGAGGAGCAATGATTCCTGAACAACCTGGTATGCTACAGCAACCAGAGGTTGATCCTGCTGTTCAACAAATTAGTGAGTTTATTAAACAATCACTAGAAGATGGTGCAAAACCTGAAGAACTAGTAATGAGTTTAGTACAACAAGAAGTTGATCAACAAATTATTGGTCAAGCATTTATGATGGTTGGGTATCAGCAAGAAGATGTTGTTACTTTATTTGAGCAGGTTCAAGTATTAGCACAACAAAAACAAGCTGGTGCAAATGAAGTAAATCAAAATCCTCAACAATTAGCACGTAATCAACAGATAGAGCAACGTCAACAAGGACCTGTTGAAACTGAATCAATTGATACAGAAATATCTGAGACCATGATGGCTAAGTCTGGTATAGAAATAAATCCTAAAAATAAGGGTAAGTTTACTAGATGGGCTAAAGCACGTGGTATGACTGTTAAGGAAGCATATAACAAGGTTATGTCTAATAGTAAGGCTTATCCTCCATCTGTAGTTAAGATGGCTAATTTTGCAAAGAATGCTGCAGGATGGAAAAAGGAAGAAGGTGGAGAAGCATTTACTGCTCATATGATGTACAAGGGTCAAAAAGCTGTAAAAGCAAATACTATTGAAGATCATTTAAGATTAAAAGAAGATGGTTATGTTCATGCTGATGAACGTAAAAAAGCAAGAAAAGGTGGAGATATGATATATCCAGTTGGTGCAGCTACATCATCTAATGCACTTCCGTTTGCAATGATGCCTCAAGCAAATGATGGACTTGAGTTACAAAAGAAGGAAGCAGCAGCGGCAGCAGTAGCAGCAGGTGAAGCAGGGCAGAACACAGATGAAGTTGATTTCATGACTCAGTTTATGAATAATATGAACACTACTCTTGGTGAACAAAATACACAGGGAGACAACAGTATAAAAAAAGTAAATAATACTATATCTCAAGGACCATTATATGTTTCTCCTAACCTATATGAGAAAGATGGTTTTTCTTTAGGGAATGCTTTTAATTCTGTTTTAAGAGTAGGTAACAATGCCTTTAGTAGTAAAGACCTTGATGGTGATGGAACTAAAGATGGTTATTTAAGAGACTTAAAACCAAAAGCAATAAATGCAAAAATTGATAAATATGCAAATGCAAATTACAATATAAATCTAGATGATGTAGTTACTGAAGAGAATTTAAAAAATGCTGCGGTTGCATACAAAAAATTTATTTTTGAAAACCCAACAGCAGATGATCAATATGATGCAGTAGGTAATCTAGTTAATGCAGGGTTAGAAGACAACAATATACCTAAGATTGAGATTCCTCAAGGTACAGAAGATGAATACAAAGACTTCATAGAAAAAAATACAGAGCTATTAGGTGAGACAGCAAAAGCAACATATGACGCATTAAGAAAAAAATTAGGTTTTCAACTTGGTGGTTCATTGGCTAAAGCACAATTTAGTGTTCCAGATAGTGGTGCACCTTTTGCAAACCCAATGGAAGGACCTACAGAAGATGCTACTGAAACACTAACTTTCCAAGAGTGGGTGATGCAAGACTCTGTTAGAAGAGGTGGTGCTAACGCTCCACAAGAGTATCAAGCTTATGTTGAAAGTATGAGTAATGAAGAGCAAAAACCAGAAGCTAGCACAGTTCCTTTACCTGAACCTGCTGGTATTATTAGTCCAACAGAATGGGATAAGGATGCTGATGGTATTCCTGATATGGGAATAGATGTTGATATGGGTGATGGCACTGATGTAGCGGGTGACTTTCAATCTGCATATGATAAGGTTGTGAAACCTACAGTAGATGTAGACTTTGGAGGAGTAGGTGGATTTGCTAAAAGAGCATACGATAGCAGTCTTATGAAAGGTTTTGAAGGTGTAAGTGGTGGTATTATAGATCTTACTGCAAACATATTTAATCCTTTGAAAAACAGAAAGAATGCTTTAAACCAGGATAAAGATAAAAGAAGTAGAATTGTAGCTGATGAATTATTTGCAATTGAAACAGATCCATTTAATTCTAGAGGAACTAATAATATTCAAGGTGGGCCTAAAGGTTCTGAAGCAGATAGAACAACAGGTTTATATTTAAATCAAGGAACAATGACAAGCAAGACTGGTGGTGGTACAAATAATAAAGGATTTAAGGCTTTACCTCCAGCAGTTCAACATAACATACTTAGTAATATGGCTACTGGTGGATCTACAGGTCCAGAAGCTTATCTGGCTAATGTAGCACAAAGAGGTGGTACAACAGCGGCAAAGGCAGGGTTAGGAAGACTGCTTAAAGAAGGTGTTGAACATTTACCTGATGCTTTAAGAAAACTTAAAACATTTTTTGGAAGTAGTGATAAAGCTAATCCTTATGTAAGTTTTAAAGGATTTGGATCTGATGATATACCACAGAATGGACCCAATGCATTTAATGAATATATGAATAGTTTTGCTATGATTGATCCTGCAATACTTGCAACTATGACTGGATTACCATTTTTAGAAATGTTTAGAAGTAATAGTAGAGAAGAAGAGGAAAAATTAAAGTTTGATAATGAACATAGAAAAAGCAGAGGAATGACATCTGATGGGGCTACTTGGAGAAATCAAAAAGGAGGAGAAACAGTGAGTGTTGATCCAACAATGTTAGCAAAACTAATTGCAGCTGGTGCAGATATAGAAATGTTATAATTATGAAAAAAATAAAAATAAATAAACTACCTAAAGGATTTAAACTTGTTGATGGTAAAGTTGTAGAAGATAAGTTAATGAGAGATGGTGGTGATCTAAGAACGGGTGATCAAGCTGATTATGGTTTGGTAACAACTCCACAAAATTATGTTGGTGACACAACATTTAATAATACATCTGATGAAAGTGTTAGGTATAGTTTATCTAGTGTTCCAAGAGATAATGCTAACATAGAAGCAGAAGGTGGAGAAACTGTATTGACAGATTTAAATGACAATGGAGATTTTGGATTATATAACATAAGGGGTCCTAGACATTCTCAAGGGGGTGTACCAATGTTTTTACCAGAGCAATCTTTTATTTATTCTGATACACCAAAATTAAAATTTACTAAAGATGAAATGAGTGAGTTTGGTATGGGAGGTGATAAAAAAACACCAGCTAAAATATCAAACACTTTTGGTTTAAATGAATTTTATGCTGAATTAAATTCTGACTATGCTGATAATATTTCATCACGTAGTGCAGAACTTATGTTAAAAAAGAATATGGAAGATTTATCTAAATTAGCATTTATGCAAGAGTCTAAAAAAGATTTTGAAGATGGTGTACCATTAGCATCTCATCCTTATTTAATATCTGCAGGAATAGATCCGTTAGAGTTTACTGCAAAAATGGAAAAGATTAGTGTTGAACAAGCTAGACAAAAAGCTATAGAAGCATTATCTCCAGCTGAACAAGAGCAATTGCAATTTTTACAAATGATGATTGCACAATCTCAACAGGGTAATCAACAAGGTAATGTTGGACCTGAAGAGCAAATGGCTATGGAAGGCAATCTACCACAAGGTCAAATAGATCAAATGGATTTAAATGTTGCTAACAATGACATGATGCAAACTGCAAAATTTGGTTCTGAACTTGGTGATTTTTTAGAAAAAGCACAAAAAGGTAATGCAGAAAGAAGCACATCAACATATACTATTAATGGTCAAACTGTAGATAGAGCTACATATATAGACTATGTAATTAGAAATAATATGCATAGAAATATGGATGGTTCATTAAATGAAAAAATAAGTGATCTAACAGAAGAAGAAAGACAAATGTATGGAAAAGCTTTACAACCTACTGTTGAAAATTATGATCCATTTAATACAGTACCATTACAAGGAGACTTGTCATTACAACCAACTGTTGAAGCATCAACTGAAAATAATGTATCAGGTGAGCAATCAGATGGTACTGTAGTAACTACTGCTAACGATAATTTTAAAAATCCATATCCAAAAGGTAGTGATAAATATAAAAAATTACAAAAGTATCATGAGGATGGTTATACAATAACAGAGAAAGATGGTAAGATAGATATTTTTAAAGCAGGAACATCTAAGTGGGAAAAGAATACTAGTGCTAGAGGATCAGGTTCAGGAACACCAACAGATGGGAAAGGAGTGCCAATTTATTCTGAAGATATAGAAGGTCAAGGTGATGTAGTAAATGAAAGTGGAATAGGTAGATATAGATATGGAAGTCTATCAGAAGGTTCAAGAGACAAAAAACAAAAACAAACAGGGACATCAAGTTATGGTTCTGCTGATATTGAGCTAGAAGAAAATCAACTTGATTTTGAAGATAGATGGGGAGATGTTACAGAAACAATAGAAGGCTTTGATTATAAAGCTCAAAGGGGTACACCACAATATAAAAAGCAATGGACAGAGTTTCAAAGAAAAGCTGAAGCTAAAAGAAAAGAAGAAGCAGAAAATATGGGTATACCTTATGTTCCATATTTTAAGGAAAAAGGCTCAGATGGATTTGTACAAGGAGAAGGTTATGATGGAGCTTTTGGTTTACATACATTTAATACACCTAGACTTGATGTAGATTTTACAAAAGAAGAAAGGTATTCAATGGATCTTCCTGATGAACCTGAAGCTGAGAAAAAGATAGAGTTAGAAACACCAGAAGGAATACCAAAAAGATGGTGGGCACAAGATGAAAATAATTTAATGACTTTAGCTTCTTTAGATGATACATTAAGAACTCCTTTTGGTGTACCTCTTGAACGTCAAAAAATTGATTATGTATTAGATGATTGGGCATCTCAAGTAGGTGCTAATAATTCAGCATTAAAAACTGCAGGAGATGCTTTAACTGCAGCAGGTGGTCCACAGGCTTTATTAGCAAGTGATCTTTTTGGTAAAACAATGGCAAGTAATATAAAAGCTCAGACAGATGTAAATCAAAAGAATGTTAACACTATGAATAGAGTTGCAACTTTACAGCCACAGTTAGATCTTAAAGTTGATATGTTTAATAATAAAATGAATCAAGGAGTATATGATAATACTCAATTAGCATTAGAAAACTATGAGCAAAATGCTAATAAAAGAAAGATCAAAGCTAATGAGTTGTTTAATGCAGGTGCAACTAATGCAGCTAATACATATAATCTTAATCAGCTTTATGATAATTATAATATAAACCCAGATGTATATGGGGATGCTGAATTTACAGAAGATGGTAGAAAGCTTGTTAAGACTAATCAACAAGATGCATTAAATGCTTATTATGATAAAGTTGCTGACTATGAAATTAAAACAGGTAAACCTATGCCTGATAAACTAATGGAACAACTTTATCCGGGAGCAGTAACTTCTAATGAACAACTCACTGCAGCTCAAGAAGAGTATAGAAAAAACAGAGCAGCTGGAAACACAGGTGAATATAATAGTCAAAAAACAGTAGAAGGTAAAAAAGGATTAGAAATAGGAAAAATAGCTAAGTGGGCAGTACCGTTTTATACAGGTAAGGTAGGAATATAAACTTAAAGAGTTTATGTAATACACTTTGTACACTTATTAAATTATATTAATTTTACATTATGGCAACATACGTTAAAGGAGCACAGCAATATACACCAGATATTAAACCGTTTACACCGGATTATAAATTTCTGTCTGCCGTTTTGGAAACAAGACAAGATAAATATGACACAAATTTTAAAGCAACTAATGAACTCTATAATAAAGTAGTATATGCTGATCTTTCTAGAGAAGATACAAAAGAAAGAAGAGATCAATATGCAGAACAAATAGGGCCTCATTTAGAGAAAATATCTGGAATGGATTTATCTTTAGCTCAAAATGTTAATGCTGCTAAATCTGTGTTTGCCCCATTCTTTGATGATGATCTTACAGTTAAAGATATAGTTTATACTTCAAACTATAAAGATCAAATGAAACATGCTGAAAGATTAAGAAATAGTCCTAGTGAAGATATGCATGAAAGATATTGGGATATAGGAGAACAAGGTTTAAATTATAGAATGCAAGATTTTGTTAATGCTTCATCAGAACAAGCATTAGGCATGACAGTACCAAAGTATGTAGATGATGTAAAACTATTTAAATTAGCTACAGAAATCTTAGAGGAAATGGATCCTAATCTTAGTATGAAGATGGATAGACCAGGACCTAATGGTAATTTTATTATTACTGAAAAGAATGGTAGACTCATAACTGGAGCTGCTTTACAAACTTTAGAAGGAGCATTGTTGAATGACCCTAGAGTTCAAAGAGCATATGCAGAAAGATCTTTTGTGCAAAGCAGACAATTTGCAGATAAAGGTATACAAGAAGGTACATTTAGTAATGTTGAACAAGGTCAACAAGCATGGGCTAGTGAAACAATAAGTAGAATTACTGAGATTAACAATAAAAGAATTGAAGAAACTGGTCAAGAGTTAACTAAATTAGAAAGTGCAAATGTTAGATGGGCAAACTATAAAAAGAAAAATGGAATTATAGAAGGGTCTGATGATGATAATGCAATGTTAGAAAATTTATCTGCAGCAGAAGCAACACAAATAGCTTTAGATAAATTAAAAGGTATTCAAACTCAAGGTAATAATCAACCAAATACTGTTGATGGTTCATTAAATCAAGCTTATAGTATGTTAATGAATCATAATATAATGAGTGATTTAACAGCAGCTGCACAATCATACTCTGCAAGAGATCAAGAATATTTAATAAGAGAAAGTAAATTTGCTTTAAATGATCAGCAATATCAATATGATCTAGCTAAGATGAAAGCTAATCAAATTAACCATCTTGCTAGAATAAAATATAAGGCTGAACTTGATGAAGATTTAGCAAGAAAGAAAGGTGAGTTGATAAATGAGAATGGTGAAAATGATCCGTTGATTGAGCTTTTAAAAGGTAATAGAGTTACTAGAGGTAATAGTAATACAATAGATGTACCAGTAGATGAAGATGGAGAAGTTACTCAAAATGCTGATATGATTGAAAGAACAGCAGCACAGTACCTAGAAAAGGATAATGCCTTAGCTGTTAATCAAGTTGATAAAATAACAAGAGCTTTAAAATTATTATATCCAACAGGAACAGATGCAACTCCAGAGCAAATGGGTACAGGTATTTATGAAATAGAAATACCAAACAGTACAGGCGGTACAGATAAGTTTACTGCAAACTCATTAGATGAAATGGCTTCTTTATTATTAGATCCAAAAATTGAAGGTAAAGGAGAAGATCAACAAATGGTTGGGTATATAAACAGAGATGCAATTAATTCTATATATGGTTATGTATCTACAGGCTTTACTAATACAGCTGATGTTACTAGACTTAATCCAGAATTAACTTTAGGTAGTGATCAAAGAACTCAATATGATGATTTATATAATGAGATTGCCGGTCTTAATGGAACCAACACACAAGTTAATGCACTGAATACTTTTATTACTAATGTGCATGATAACTATGCAAAAGCATATGAAGCTACAAGAGGAAATGTAATTGATGGAACAGATGCAAATTTAAAGACTCTATATAAATCAGGATTCCCTGATATTTTAGATGCTGATAAAACTATACTTACACAAGATGAATATCTTGCAAGAGTAGTAGAAGGAATTAGAAATGGAAATATTACTAATCCAGATCTAGATGGTTGGGATAGTGGTACCTCAGATCCTGGTTATCTGACGGATGAAGTCAAGACAGAAATATATAAGGGTAGAAGTGGTGAAGGACCTGTAGTTGATAAAGTTAGAAAAGTAAAAACTGGTAGAAAAGTTATAGATATGGCTGCTGTAGAAAAGGAAGCAGAAGTGATTTATAAAGCATTATATACAAATCTTAATGATGCATTATCAGGTAAGACAGGGGATTTTGAAGTAAGAGATCTTGATTCAGAAATATATGGTTATAGTGGAAATTATTCTGATGTAGTTAGTAACAATAGTTATGAAAGAAATTTTAATCCTATGGTTAAAAATGAGCTAGCTGAAAAAGAAGTTTTCCAGATGATTACACAAATGAATACATTAGATGCAGAAGGAAGACCATATGGAATGTTTGCTGGGTCAATTGATCAATTTGAATCAAGTGATGAGTTAACTAATATGAAGAATGAGATAGCAGTTAAAGCATTTAATATATGGAAGGATGATGCAGCATTATGGTTAAGTAATAAAAGACCTGCTGTTTCTACAGGTCAAAAAGCACCAGCTGCTAAAATTGTATACATGCCAGTTGTTGGTTTATCAGAAGATGGTGAGAAAAATTTTGCTGGATATAGAATTGTATTTAGTTCAGATTGGTTAGCAAGTAAAAGAGTAGGAACTAATACTGCAAACTCAAGTGAGATAGGAGCTTTAACAGGTGAAGAGATAAAATTTTTACAAGGTATTACAAATGATGAAGATGATCCAACTACAGATTCAGGTGTATTCTTTCTCTATGAACAAGAGGTTGATCAAAATACAAAAGCAGATAAAAATACATATTATTCTTTTGTACAAGCTGATATTGCAAGAAAAGGTTTTGCAGATTATACTGTTGCAGATGGGCTTAATCCTACAGGTACATATAGAATTGTTCAAGAAAAAGGTGGATACTATGTATACTCTAAAACACACACCTATCAAGAAGGAGGAACATATCTTGTTGAAGAAAATACTACACAACTAGATATGAGTGAAGGGCTTGAAGGTCTAGATAAACAAGTTGTGACTTGGCAACAAATTTTGTTTAATTTAAGAGAACAAAATAGATTAGCCAAAGAAAAAGATGTATCTGTTAACGGTAAAAAATAAAAGATTAAAAGATGGAGAACCAATCTAAGAACGCCTTAAAGGAAACTGTAGATAACAACCAAAGACCTGCAATGAGTATAACACCTGCAGGTCAACCTAACTTTATACCTATAACAGAAATGTTTGATACACCAGACACGCTTCTGGCAGATGCTCTTGCAACTGATCCTGATTCTGTGGCTAGAGTAGATTTATACAAAACTGATATACAAAAGTATGGTATTGATGCTATGGCAAGTTTGGGCGTAGCTGTTCCAAGTTTTGCAACAGATACATACAACCCTGTTGATCAACAAAATCCTCCTGATAATACTTATTCAAAATTAAAAAGTGCATTTACATTAACTGATGTAAATGAAGATCAAAGAGTAGCTCCTGGCTTTGCTGGTATGAGACAGAGTCAATTTATGAGATATTACAAACATCCAGATTTTAGTGATTTAGGTTTTAGTCCATATGCAAATATGGAATCTTATTATAATGTTAACAGTACAGTATACGATGATATGACTAGAATGTGGAGTCAGTATACAAGTTTAGCTGGCTCAGGATTTAGTAGTGTATACAGATCTATTGGTGATGCTTTTGATGGAGATTCATACTGGTCAGCACCTGATTTAGAATCTGCAAGTGAGTTTGAAGATGCAATGGGCATTGGTAATTCAAGCAGAAGTGGTGGTATGGCATGGACAAACAACTTTCTATTAAACAGTGCTTATACTGTTGGTATATTAAGTTCTATTGCTGTAGAAGAATTAGCTATGGCAGGAGCAACAGTACTAACTGGAGGAGGAGCAGCACCTGCTGCTGGAGTTAGAACCGCTGTAAATGTTGGTAGAGCAGGTAATGCATTTAAAAACTTTTTTAATGTTAGTAGATTTGCAGGTACAACTAGAGACATATATAGAACTTTAAGAAATACTGAACACGCTAAGAGTTTCTATGAAGCAGCTAAAACAGGAGGTAAAGTTTTAGGACAAATGTTTGCTCCTAATACAATGTATGCTCTTAATAATTTAAAGACTGCAAAAAATGCAACTCAAAATGGTGTAAACTTAGCAAAGATGTCTAGCACTTTTGGTGGTTTTTATAGAGATGTAAGAATGGTAAATTATGCAATGGCTGAATCCAAGATGGAAGCTGGTATGGTTTATAATGATGTTATGAGAACTGGTATTGATACTTATAACAAAAATAATCTAGAAACAAAAATTGTTGATGGCAAAGAGATAAAGGTTAATGTAAGAAAGAATGCTCAGGTTTCTCCTGAAGAGATGAAAGTTATAAGAGAGAAATCAAGCAAGGCAGGATTTTATACTCAAATGGCTAACGCACCTATTATATATGCAAGTAACTGGTTTGTATTAGGAAATGCATTAGGTGGTTTTAATAAGTCTTTAGGTAGAATGATGAATGATACCTTTAGAAAAGGATTAGGAGGAAAGATAATAAAAACAAAAGCCACAAGATCAGCAACGGGAGCACTTAACAAAAATGTTTTTGAAGCTACAGGAACAGGGTTAAAAGGATACTTAAGAGGATTAAGAGCGGCAGGTGTTAAAGGTAGTTTATCTAATGCAGCTGGTGCATCCTTAAGATACTTTTCTAATAATGTAGCAGAAGGTATACAAGAAGTTTCTCAAGAAGCTGTATCAGCAGCAACTAAAGGATACTTTACTGCTGTATTAAATGATCCAATGGCTGGAGGTATTACGCTTAGAAATCAAATGATTTCATCAGGCATGGGACATCAATTATCTGGAGAAGGTTTTAGTGTATTTATGTCTGGGTTCTTAATGGGTGGTGCTATCCAAGGACCACAAAAGTTATTTTTCCAAGGGGTTCCTGCTATATATAAAGCTGGTAAGGGTAAGTTTGGTACAGAAAAAATGAAAGCTGAATATGCTGAATATAAAAAGAACAGAAAAGATTTAGTTCAAGAAGCAGTAAATGGTTGGAATAAAGCATGGAACAGTCAAGTAGATAACCCAGGTGCTATATTTGATGATACAAAATTTAATTATTTAATTCAGAAGCAAGTTTCAGAAGGAATGAAAACCAGTTCATATGATCAAGATATGTTTGGTTTTATTGATCAAAAAGATCTTGCTAAGTTTAGTCAGATACATACATTATTATCTCAAGGGGGTATACAACAATTTACTGAACAACTTGAAGATTATTTAAAGTTAACTGATGAAGAGTTATTACAAGCATTCCCTGGGGAAGCTAAGGATATTGCAAATGGAAAGATTAGAGGGCGTATACAAGACTTTATCAACTATGCAGAAAAAACAGAATCAAACTACAATAATCTTAATGATAAGTTTGAAAACCCTTATGACCCATCAGCATATGAAGTAGGCACAAGAGAGTTTGCTTTAGAAGCATTAAATTATCAAGGGTACCAGCATGCAAAGTATTTGCTTATGTATACTCAAGATAATTTTGAGAGAGCCTTAGAGAGATCAGAATCTATTTTTAGTAATTTAGAGATGGAGCCTTTATTTGAAAAAATGGCAGCTAAAGACATTTCTATTTTAACTTCTATTGATAATATAAATAGAGAGATAGCATTGCTTACACAAGAGATAATGAGCACTGTTGAGATAGATGAGAATTCTGTAAAAGTACCTAATAAAGGTGTAGGAGAAACAAATAAAAGAAAACAACAAAAGATTGAGAACTTACAAAGTATATTAAAAGTTATTTCTGATCCAAAGAATCAAACTAAGAATGGTACATTTGATAGAAGAAAAATTACAAAGCTAAGACCAGCGTTTAAAAACTATGTAAGATACTTAGCATCTACAGAAGGATCTTTTTTAGAGAGAGATAAAGTAGACACTGCTTTAAAACAATTGGTTGATTATTACGCATTAAAAGGAAGAGCTCAGGTATATGATAAAGCTGTAGAGTATTTATCTAATCCAGCAAGACTTAATGAGATAACACAAAGAACTGTTGAGTATGGTCAAAACTTGTATAAGAATATTAAAAGTCAAGTACAAGCATCTATTGAAAAGTATTTAGAAATTACTGAGACAAATGAAGTAATGAATCAGTTGGCTGTATTAGGTGTCTATCCTGATCCATCAGAAACAAAAGCTTTTTTGCAAACAGGTGATATATCAAATTTAAAGACTTTTTATAATGAGAATGGTAAAGTAGAACCTAAAATAGATACAATATTATATGGTCAAATTGAAAGGATTATTGAAACCTATACCAGCACTAGGGCAACTGAAGAAAAAACAGAAGCCCCAGAAAAAAAAGAAACAGAAAAGGCAGAAGAAACCAGAACAGACCAAAATGACATCCTAAAAGATTTAGGTGTAGATGTAGAATTAGAAAAAACTAATGACACACCTATGCTAAATGAATTGTTAGAAAGACAATATAGAAAGTATAAAGCAACAGCAGCAATAAGTGGAGAGAATGTATTACTATTTGAAGAGTGGAGAAACAGTATAGATGGTTTAAATTTTCAGAACACGTTTAATGCTTTAAAGAGAGTATGGGCATCAGGAGTTGTACTACAGGCAGATAGTGAAGGTAATCCTTATAAGACAGTTGTAACTAGAGAGAATGTTACTAAAGAAGAAGGATTCAAAGATTGGTTTAGAACAAGAGAAGTTAAAGAAAGCCCTATTGTAAAAAGAATATTAGATCAAGCAGGTTTAGTTATAACTGATATTGTTGAGTCAGAAACTGATTTAGGTAAAGAAGGTGATACTCTTAAAGGAAATAAGAATAGAAAGATATATAAAAGAGGTACACAAGCTAGTATAATTAGAATAAAAACTAAAGACCAAGAAACTGGAGAGCTAGTAGAAATATATAAATTGGTTGACAACAATGGTAATCCAATATCAAACAAACTACTAGAACTTATAGACTCTAAGTTTGGTGCTTTTAGTACTCCTGCAGAGGCAGTAGCAGCACTTAAAAAGATTGAAGCAACTGCACCAGATACAGCTACATTTTTATTTGATGAAGTTGAGTTACAACAAGGTGAAATATTATTTGATAAACTGGGTAATAAGTATATAGTGCTGAGTACACCTAAACAAGTTCAAGGTGGATACTTAAGAATTATAGAAGCAAGTAAGAATACTAATAACTTACAAGAAAGAGAAAAGTCTGTAATTAAATTACAACCTGGACAATTTAAAGGAAGGTATTCATTACAAGAAATTAAAATGGATCTGCTTCCTGCAACTACAAGTAGATTAGAGATCAATGATGTTATATCTCCATATCCTTATAAGAACAGTCAAGAAAGCAGAGCATTAGCTCAACAAAGATATAATCATATTATATCACAGTTATCCCCTGTTGAACTTGCTCAACTTGAATTATACGTAATTCCAAACCCAGAAGCAGGGAAGTTAGGTAGATACTATGCTATAGAAAGTTCTGATGGTAAAGTATATAAAGAATCTAATCCATATATACGTAGAATAAAATCCAAGTATGATATTGGAATTAGAATAGCAGATGAAAAAGTTAGAAATAAAGTTAATCAAAGCTTAAGAGAAGCAGGGTTTCAAGTATCAGAAGATGTAAATGGTATTTTTGCATACTTACCTAATGAGTCATATGTGTTTTATGATAACCAGAACAACCCAATTGACCCACGTAATATAACAAAAGAACAAGCTTTAAATACATTATATGTACCTAAAGCAATATCTAAGAATCTAACAAAAGAAGAGACACTAGAATTAGCACGTAATAATTTTGCATTAAACGCAATGTTAGTTGAAACATTAGATGGTATGAATATATCTGAGCCAACAGCTATGTTATTACAAGCTTTTCCAAAAGATATTGGTCTTTCTATAGGTGGAGCACAAATGGCATATGGTCCAAAAGAGCTACAAGAATCAAGAAGCTTAAGTTCTTTAAACTATCAACATGCAGATACAGAAGGTAACTACTTGGTTTATGATCTTAAAAGAGATAAAGGAGGTACAGGAAGAACTATCCAATCTAAAACTAACTTAGAAGGAAAAGATGCAACAGCATTAAGAAATAAAGTTAAGACAGCACTAGAGCAGTCTGGGCAATGGGATGCTATGATTGCAGGAACAGATAGATATTTAGCTGCTGTACTTTTACCTAACGGTCAATACGGATTAGTTAATTTAAAAACCACTAGATTTTCACAGGCAGAAGTTGAAAATTTATATACAGAACTTATTGAGAGAGCACAGCTAACTCAAAAAGAAAACCTAGATGAGAAAGGTGAAGCAAAAAATGAAGCATATAATATAGAATACAATGATGATTTGGCCAATGGTTTATTCATAAGTACTAAACCAGGTTTCAGTGTAGCTTTACAAGTAACTCCATGGGGTAAAATACAAATGGATGTTTTTGATAAGAATAGTAAGAAGCAAGTAGGTGAGACTATAACTATTAATCAAAAGATTATAAATGACAAGAAGATGTCTTCTGTTAAAAAAATTCAAACTTTAATTAACAATTTTAATGAAGACACAGAAATTAATCTTGCTGGAATAAATGTTACAGTAAACAATTTAAGAAGATCATTTGCTGATACAGCATCAGTTGAAGAAGTTATAAATAATTCTGAAACTAATGTATTACCAAGTGTTATAGAAAATCAGTCTTTAAGAGTTACAGGAACATCTGCAGACATTCAAGCTTCAAGAGATGCTGCTGCAACAGTTAATGATAATAAAACTAATGATGTAAAACCTAATGCTCAATATACAATTGCTGAAGAAGCAGCAGAAAGTATACTTGATTTATCTGATGCAGAGTTTGATGCACAACTGGAAGAAGAGTTTGCAAACTTTAAAAAAGAATTCTTAGGTCACATAGTAAACAAAATAGTAAGAGGTGAAGAGTTATCAGCACGTGAACAACAAGCATATAAGTTTTTAGAAAGTAAAATCAATATGTTAGTTGCAAAAGAAGGTGGTGCAGGATCTGTAACTATTAACAATGATGTAAAAGCTGATATAGAAAGAAGAAGAGAAGCTGAGATTAAAAAAGTAGATGAACAAGTAAGAAAAAGAAATCCATTAGGCAATGGGATTACTTATAACATGCTTAACTCAATTAATGCTAAGTACGATAAAGAACTAGCAGATCTAGAAAATAAAACAGATGTAGTATCAAGTACACCATTGGCTGTAGCTCAAGCTGAATTACAAGCTTTAAAAGCTAAATTGTCTGAAGGTGTAGATGGCAGAAGTGTACGTAAAGTATTAAAGAATAATGAAGAGTATCAGAAGCTAAAAGAAAAAGTAAGAAAGCTAGGTAACATAAGTAATAAGATTCTTCCTTTTACAGAATTAAATGAACAAGAAATTGAGAATATAGATACATTTAGTGCTTGGGCATTAGGAGCTTTACCATCATACATTACTATAGAAGATATAGATCAGCTAAGAAACAATCAAAAGGCTGGCGGTATGAGAGTTGGAGCCTTTGTAATGTCTTTAAAAAATATTGCTGGAGGACTTACAGTTGACGGAACTATTTATACTGGTGCCACATCTCCTTTTAAATATCATGAAGCTTTTCATAGTGTGTTTAGAATGTTATTATCTGATACAGAAATACAAAGATACCGTTCTATTGCTAGAAAAGAAGTAAGAGCTAAGTTAAGATCTGAGGGTAAAAACTTTAAAACAGAATTAGAAATATTTAGAAACTCTGCAGATACATATAGTAATATGACTGAGAAAGAGTTAATGAATGAATACTATGAAGAATATTTAGCAGATGAGTTTGAGAAGTTTAAAATGTCTCCATCAAAAACTAAGAGTTCTCCAGAGATAAAATCTTTGTTTACAAGAATTCTTGATTTTATTAAAACTTTATTTAGCACACCTGCTAAAAATGAGCTATCAGTTTTATTTGAAAGCATTGACGCTGGTAAATATCAAAATGCTCCATTAGCTAGTAATGAGTTTACACAAAGTTTACAGGAAGGTGTAACACTAGAAGCAAATGCATTAGTACCTTATAGTCCAATACAAACGGAAGATAACAGTGGAAATGTAAGAACAGGTTATTTATACTTAGATAATGATATTGCAGATCCTTTGATTAGAAGTATTGCTGCTATGTATTTAGATAGGACATCTAAAATTACAGAAGCAACATATAGTCCTGCCATTGAAATGGATGAAATACTAAATGATTTTGCATGGTTATATAGCCCATCAAATCCAAATAACTTAGAAAAGAGTGATACTCAGATTGAAAAGTTAGAAGAGATTGAAGAAGCTTTTGATATATATGATGTAGAAATTAAAACAGAAGTAATCAAATTACTAAATGTTTTAGGTGATCAAATTAATGAAACTGATTATACATTAGATGAATTAGAAGATAGTACAGGTTTAAGAAGCACATCACAATATGATATTGATGCTTCTTTAATAGGAGGGCATACCTCTTTATCCTCTAAGCTAAAAACATATATTGCTACTACTACTTTATCTGAAACAGATTACTTTGGTAATACAGAATTAAAAGATGGGGTACCTTTAATTGTTGCTGTAGATTTTGTAGAAGCTTACAATGGTTTGCTTAAAGCAGTTAAAAATATATCTGATCCAAAAAAGATTTTACAAAGCATGTATTTCTTTGGTCAGGAAAATGCACAAGTAGGTGCAGTAGTAAATAGATTATTACAAGATGTTGGAATTACTACTGATGAATTAGTAAGTTCTAAGTCATTAGGTAATCTTACTAATCCTAGTTTATTACAATCTGTTGTAAAAGCATTTGAAAACTTTAGAGTAGATTACATATTTAATGAAAGAGATGAGCTTGGTAATATTAGAATTTATTCTGCAGCTCAAAGAGATGATATAAACTCTCAACTTGACAGATGGAATCAAGCTTGGATAAGCAAATGGAAAATAATTAAATCAGATAAAAATACAAAAGACCAAACGCTTACTATGCTTGAAGAGTTTGAAACTTATCTGAGTGGAAAGAAACAACCTGCAAAAAAAGATAAGAAAGCTAGCTCTAAAACAACATTGACTAATCAAGCTCTTTCAGATATATCACTAGATTTTTCAAGAAAACTATTTGATTTGGTAGGTATAAGGTTAAGCCCTTTGTATTTACAATATAGTATATTACAAAACAGACCTAAAAACACAGTAAAACAAAAAGCATTAGTTAATTTATATAGTGATGAAACACCATTGCTTGCTACAGATATAAAAATGATGTCTGATATAATACAAAGCAATGCTGATATTTTTGCTACTGATGATTCTGGTATGGACTCTAGGTTAAGAGAAATGAGTATACACAGTGCACCGTTTGATGAAACTATTGGTGCATCAGTATTTAAAAATCCAAATGGTGATTTAGTATACGCTCATCAAAAACCTACGTTACATTTAAAATCAATTGCTGATTTAAATAACCCAGGTAAAATAAATGAGTTAAAACTTTCTGATGAATATTTATTAAATAACTTCTTATTGAATAGTGCAGCTTTTGAATTGTTATCTGCTGAAAATAGATTAAAGGTTTTAAGAATAGCAGGGAGTAAAGTTGGACAAGTTTTATCATCTGAACAAGATTTAAATGATAGTATCACAGGAATTACTTCTACACAAACATATGGAGATTTTACATCTCAAGAGTTTGCATTAGCTGTAATCAATAACTATACAGCATTATTAAATACTAAGAGTAATAAAGTAGATAGTGTTGAGGGAGTAGATGTAAAAGGAAACAAGTTTAAAAGAGCGTTGGCACCAGTATTAATTAGAGTAATGGAAGCGTCTAATACTGGAGATTTAATATCACTGCCTGTATTAAAGGCTGTTGATTTTAATAATGGTACATCAACTTTATCAGATAAATTAATTAATGTATTTGTAGATAGAATTAGAACTGAGTTTGCAAGAATAAATAGAGAAGCATTTACAATGGACTCTCTTACTCAAGAGAATGAAGTTCTAGGTTACAATACAAAAAATGGTAGGGCATATCAGTTTACTAATAACTCTACAGTAATATCAAGTGATATACAGGAAAAGCTAAGACAAATAGCTATTAGAGAAGGAAAAGCACAAAAAGAAATAACCCTTGATGCTGCAATAAAAGAAATCTCTACATTAAAAGCTTTAAAGAATAATGTCAAGCTTAATCTTAATAACTCTTTTGATCAGTTTATGAATACCTTGACTGAATTGAACATGCTTAATGATATATCTAACAATGTATCAGAAGGCCCGGTTAATGCAGCAGGTGTACAAAGAAAAGAATTAGTTGATTCAGCTAGATTACTTAACCTTAATTATGATACTACTCATAACTTAAAACAAATATTTTTTAATGACTGGGCAAACACAGGAGCAATTAATGAAATTATTCTTGGTGATCAAGCTGTCTCTTTAAAAGATTCAGTTGATAGAATTAAAAGAGCAAAAATGCAGAATGCTGCATATGATAGTGCATACAGTGCTGTTAGTGCTCCATCACATGGAGTAACACACAATGTAGAAAAAATATCTCTGGTAACTTTACAAGAGCCTGTTGGTGAATCTAGCATAACAGGACAAAACATTGATCAAGCTGATGCACAAATGTATCTTACAACTAAAGCATTTAGATATTTATGGTTTGGTTTTGGTAGACTTAGCCCAAGTCAAGCAGCTATGATAGATAATATAGAAGCAGGTCAAAGCATTACCTCTGATGATATATTTGGATCAGTTGAAGCATCAGAAGGATATATTAAAAAAGGTGCAATGCTTAATTCTAAAAAGCTTGTATACGGAGATGGTTCTACTTTTCTTAAGATGTCTGCTTTTGTTCTTACACCTGAGTTTACTTCTAGACAACTAGAAGATGGAACCTGGATTGCTAAACCACATAGAGTTAAGCTACACAACTTAAGAGTTAAATTAGAAGCAATTGAGTCAGAACCAAATGCAGAAACATTAGGTATTGCAGCTCCATTGAGTGCAATTAAAATGAAGAAGCAAGGTGTTAATACTTTAGAAGAATTAGATAACCCTAAACCATTTACAAATCCTGCAACACAATTAGATGCTAGATATATGGGTCTACAAGTAATTAACCCAAGTAATAAATTAGAGGTGTTAGATCCTACACAGATCAAACAAATAATTACATCTGAACAAAAAGATAATGTAAAAGTTGAGGCATTAGGATTAACTGTTGGTGAAATTAAGCAAGCATATAATAAAGCTGTTTCACAAAGAGTTGTTTTAAATTATAAAAACAAAAGAAACTTAGTCTTTACATTAGAGACTGCATTAGATGAATTAAAATTATCTTCAAAACCAGGAGGAGGGGTTACTCCAAATTTAGCAGCATTCCTTACTTATGCACAAGAAGGTTTAAAAGCATCAAAGTCTAGTCAACAAATATTAGATTTCTTTTCTATGACTGATGGTGTTCAAAATTATGATCTTAACAATCCGTTGGTTGTTCAAAAAGCAGAACAGCTATTCTTATCTTATTTTAGCAAGGGAGTGTTGTCAGAAAAATCACCGGGTACTTCACTTACACTGTTATCAGATTTTGGTAACAAAGTATATAGAAGAGTTTATGAAGTAGAAACCATAGAAAAGAATGGAGACTTTATTACTATACCTGTTAGATCAGAGATAATTAGAGAAAAAACATTTGCTGAAGAATATTCTACAAATGATTTAACTGACCTAAATACTATTACATCTGACACAAAAGGTTTATCAGAAGGTTTAATTGTATTGGATGATTTAAGACATGGTCTTATGGAATATACAGACCCAAAAGATAAAAATACTTCTACTGGTCTGAGGTATACTGAGATGATGATGCCTTCACATTATAAAAATGTGATGGACTTAGTTGAAAATGTACCAAGTGCTAAATTGCCAGAAGCAATATCAAAAATGTTTGGTGTAAGAATTCCTTCTCAAGATAATCATTCTGCTGTAAACATGAAGATGGTAGATTTCCTACCAGCATATTATGGATCAACAGCAATGTTTGCAAAAGAACTTGTTGAAGTATCAGGAGCAGATTTTGATATAGATAAGGTTTTCTCTTTGATGAAAGAATTCTATGTGCAAGACGGAGAATTTATAGAGTATGGTAAAGGTAATTTATATGAAGAGTATATTAGATATGCAAATCAAAAAACAAATACACCAGGTACAACTTACTCTGAGGCATTAAGTTTATTTGCAGGCAATGAATTAAAGGGAGCAACTAAAGTTACAGATGCTCAAATAAAATCAGCATTAAAAGCAGGATTAGAAAAAAGAACTATAAGAGCATTACAAACATTAGGCTTGCCAGTTACGTCAAGTCAATTTGATACATATAATGAAAAACATGGTGTACCATTTGCAGCTCCATTAAACAATCAAGTTTTAGATTATAGATATGCTTTAATTGGTAACAAAGGTGTTTCTGAATCTAAGGATGGGGTGCCTATTTCTTATCAAGCTGCAAATACAGATGTTCTTTGGAATGCTAAGACTAGAACAGGTGTTCTTGCTGAGCTAGCAGAAGTTTCTGATGTATTTAAAGAAAGAATTGAAGAAGGGAATATTGATGTAGATAATATGACCGGTAAGATAAAAGCATTTACTGCTAATAAAGGGGCATCAATTGGAGCAGTTGTATTACCTAACTTATACTTAAGCTTGCTTACAGAGTATAACGTTAAACTTACTAAGAAAGCTGCAATATATTTGAATGGTCAAGCTTATAATGATTATGGTAAGACAGAATATAAACAAGGAGGTAGAAAGCAAGATGTTCTTTCAGCTTTAATAACAATGGCTACTGATAATGCTAAAGACCGTTTGGTTGCTAAGTTAGGTTTAAATAGACATGCTGTTGGTTTATTGGCTAATTTAACAGCATTGACTGTACCATTAAAGACAGCATTACTATTAGTTAATAATCCTACTATACAGGATATATATTCTCAGGCATTAAACAAATCTTCTAAATTAGATCCGGGAGTTAGTAAGCTTACAGATCTTACAATAGCACAATTAGAAAAAGTAAAAGGCAAAAGAAAATTTGTACGTGTTGATGATGCATTATTAATAGATGCACTTAATAACCCTGAAGATGTGAGTACAGATGAAATGTGGAGCATACTTAATGTGTTTTCAAAAGGAACACAGCTAAAAGATTTTACATCTAAGATGGGAGCTCCTACTAGTTTAACAAAAGGGTTAGGTGCTAGCATTGCTGAAGTAAATCAAAAATATAAAGACACTGCTTCTTTATTTACTGCTCCTCCTGGTTTAGAGTTACCTATGGATGTAAAGCCTATATATTATGGAAACACTTGGCAAAATACTTATTTGAAAATATTTACTCAAATAACAAATGATTTATTGCCTGCTACTTTTATATCTACAATACCACAGTTTAATGAAATATTAGATCCTGCTATTAGTCAAATGAACACTAATACAATAGAGTTTACAGAAGATGTGATGGCAAAGGTGAGATTAGATTTACTTTCTTACTTATCTATTAAAGCATATCAGAAAAAAGGTTTGGATAGTGATGCTCAGTCAGTAGCAACATTAAGTAATGATATAATTTATCCAACAGAATATAATTCTATAGTAGATGTTATTGATAGATTGCGTACTACTGATGTAGGTAAGAATAATTTCTTCTTAGATAATTATGTGATTACAACAAAAGCATCAGAAAGTAATGCAGGATTTAATCAAGCAAACTCTAATACATTTAGACAACTTAATGCAGGTCAAAAGATTCAACTTCAAAATGACTTTGCTAAGCTGTATGGTTCATTAGAAACTAGAAATGATGCTAAAACAATCATTAACTATGAAATGGTTAAAGGTGGTTTACAATTGGGCTATGGTTCTTTACTATCAGTAATAAGCCCTGTAGTATTAACTTCTTATTTAGATACATTACCATCTGTTGAGAAAGCACTGAAAGGTCAAACATCATTTGTAGATACATTTGGTATAACAGTAGATGAGATGAAAGCTGAATTTTCTGATGGTTATTTATTATCTAATGCAAATAACTCTAAGTTGTTTACAATTGAGACAGATGAAATAACACCATTACCAAGCACAGTTAGATATGATAGAACAGAAAAGAAATTAGTAATAAAGAATACAGAAGGATCTTCTGAGGCACCATCAGTTAAATACTTAAGAATTGGTTTTGGTAATATAACAGGTCAAAAAGTATATAAGACATTTAGATATAACACTCAGTTATCATCTATCAAACAAAATGTATTTAATGAAGTAGATACAATGGGGTCTAATCAACAAAATGGAATTGGATTTATGTTTGGAGATAGACCAACATATACTGAAGTTAGAGAATATGTAAGAAGCAACGGAGGGGTAGCAGGTACTGCTTTAGATGTTAAAAAGATTGAATCAGAAATAAGTGAAATGTCAATTGATGAAAATAAGTTTGTTCAGCAAGAGGCTTTAAAAAATGAAAGTTCAATAATTACAGCTACTGAAGAAGGTGTAAATATTAGTTATGATGTAGAAGGCAAAGGTGTTAATATATCAGATATAAAACAACTCAAGGCTCAAAAGAAAGATGATAAACAATCAATAAATGAACAAGAATTAGAAGGAAATATAATAGAAGATGTTGATCAAGCAATGCCAGAGATGACAGCTGAACAAGAACAACTTACATTAGATTTACAATTTGAACTTGCTGATTCTTATGATATAATTACTGAAGAGTTTGATGCTATTACAAAAGATAAAGCTGCTAGACTGACATTAATTAATCAAAATTTGTTTCCTTTGTCTAATATGATTGAGGCATATGAAAGTAGGTTTTCTAAAGATGCAGCAAAGACATCTGAAGAGAGTCAGAAAGATTTTATAGATAATATTAAACGTTGCATATTAAAATAGATAGAAATGGCAAAATGTCCTAATAAAAATACAGGAGAATATAGAGCATTGCAAGATGTATACAATACTGAATTAGTTACTAATGATGTTATTAATACATGGCAAGAGCTAAATAACTCAGATGCTTTTCCTACTGTATTAGAAGCAGCAGAAATGGTTAATGATCAAAAGATAGCTTTTTCATTAAAGCAAAAAGATTTTGCTGATAGTCTTTTGACAAACTTAAGCAGAGAGAGAATAGGATCTATGTATCAAGGGGTATTCTTTTTGAATAACTCTAATCCAGCAACCAGGGAGTATGATGAAATGTTTTTATCTAGCAATTTAAAAAGATTAAAAAGATATTTAGAAATAAATAATATACCTGAATCTACTGTAAGTATAACTAGAACTCCTAAATCATATGTTGTGCAAGTCAATGAAGACATGTTCACAGCAAGAGACTTAATAGAGAAAACAAGATCATGGGATACTCCAAGATCAAGAGCTGTGGTATTACATTTAAAGAAAATGTTTCCACAAGTAGATATAAAAATGTTAAGTGTAGCAGATGCAAAAAATTTATATGAGTCTTTACCTGCATGGAAAAAAAATAATGTAAACTTTTCTAGAGTTAATTCATTTTATGTAGATGGTACAGCTTACTTAATAAAAGGAAGAGTAACAGACGAGACAGCAATTGAGGAAATACTACACCCATTTATAGACGCAGTTAAAGTAGACAATGAAGGTTTATTTAACAGTCTGCTTGGTGAAGTAACTACTAACTTCCCTGCTATGGTTCAAGAGATTGAAGCAGAATACAACAAAGGAAGAACCTTTAATGATGTTGAGAGAGACTTAGAAATAGTAACTCAAGGATTGGCTAGATACTTTAAAAAAGAATTTGAGCAGAATCCTACACAAAGATTTGTAGAAAAAATTAAAGAGTTATTAGAATGGTTTAAGAATGTAATCAATAATCTTAATGAATACATTACAGGTAGACCATTAACTGTAGATGCTATTAACTCAAATAGTTCTATGTCTGATATAGCTAAACTATTAAATACTGAGGGTATCCAATTTAAATTAACTAAGAGAGTTGATGGTAAAGTTAGATATAGCTTAACGCCTAAGAAGCAAAAGTTAATTGATAAAATTATTTCTGAATCAAGTGGTCCACAAAGAGCAGTCATCAAACGCTTGTTTCATCAAGCAATGAATGTTGATGAAGTTATTGATTCATATTCAGCTAATGCAAGTGATGGATCAACAATTGTTACACTTAATAAAGCAGACCATACATATGTTGATATAACTAATGGTGAAATATTTACTTCAGTTACTACAGCAATTAAAGGTAAGCTGGCTAATCAGAAAGATGTACAGCTTAATTTAGATATTGGAAATGATGTTGATGCATTGTTAGATGCTTTGGTAGCAAATGAATCTGTAGCTAGTGTTATGGATCAAATGATCATGTTAAATGAAGAGCAAGCAAAAGAAGCATACAAAATTCTAGATACTACATTAAAGAATGTTAAGCCAGAAGGCTCAATAGCATTAACACAAGTTGTAGTTTTTGATGAAGTAACAAAACTTGCTGGTACAGCTGATTTAGTAATTGTTGATAGAGATGGTAGTATTAGAATAGTAGATTTAAAAACAAGCAAGAATGCTTTAAGTACTCAAGCTATAATAGATACTAAAGCCGGTAGACAACAGAAGTCATATTATGATAAAGAGTGGGGTCTTTCTCCTGAGAGTTTATTAAAACAACAAGGTATAGACAAGCTGTCAACTAGAACTCAACATAACTTACAAGTGAACTTGTACAGAAGAATGTTTGAGAATATGGGGTATAAAGTATTTGAAGGGGACCGTGCTGCATCTACTATACATGTTACAGTAGGCATAACAGGTAAGGGACAAAATCAAAAATTTACAGGAGGGATAACATATGATCAATTAATTGATCACCCATCTAGTGAAAATATAAACATGGTTAACATGTTAGTTCCACTATTGCAAGATAACCTTAATGCAGAAAGACTTGAGGAAGAAACAAAAAATGCTGAAGATGCAGTGTTTAGAGGTTCAGAACAAATAGAAGAAGATGCTACATTAGCAGATAAGATAGAAGCAGAAAAGTTTCCAGAGTATAATGTTATTGCAACTGCACTGAATACTTATCAATCAGCTATGATAGATACTAAAACTGCAATAGAACAAGTAAGAAGCTCTATCTATATGGATAGAACAAAAACTGCAGAAACAGAATCACTTGCTTTAGCTATTGCTTTTATAAGTATAGCAAAGAGTGAGGGTCCAATTGCTAGATCAGTTGCTTTTACTCAGCTATTACAAGATGCAATAAAACAAATTAGATCTTTTACTGAGTATATAGAAGATCCAAAGAATGTTGGCAAGCCTGAGTATATTACTTATGTACTTAATTTTGATAGATTCATAAACAAATTTAAAGGTTTACATACTTTAGAAGGTACTGAGATAAAAGAGTTAAATGCTACACAGAGATCATTGGTTTTAACAATGGGTCAAAGCATTAACAAACTTACAGGAGGATCATCAAAGACTGACTTAGGACTTATAAAAGACGCACTAAACAATTATGTAAAAGAAGTTATAAGAACTAGATCATCAAATGAATTTGGTGCTGATGGTAGTTACTTTACTAAGGAAGACTTGGATGATTTAATGACTCAAGCAGATGATATTAGTTTGGTAGATCTTTATACAAGAGATATGGCTACGTCAACAGATGTTATGTTAGCTGTTATGGATAAAATCTACAAAGCAAAAAAGCAAGAGCTTTTAGATAAGATTGGACAAAGAGAAACTCTTATAAGAAATGCTGGACAAAAATTATTAAAGCTTTCAAACAATAAGGATTTAGAAAAGCTTTATGACTTTATGTTAGAATATTCTGATGATGGTCAATTTACAGGATTCTATGTTAAAAGAATAGGTCAACAATATTATCAAATGCAAGATGAGATAAGATCTAAATTATATGATAATGAAGGAGACCCATATTACTATAGAGACATTACCAACCTAGATGATGCTTCTAAAGAAGACATAGACTATAATATAAAGTTAGCAAATGATAAAAGAGCACTTAGTGATTTCTTTAGAGCTGAGATTAAAAATGAATCAGGAAACCCAGTAGATGGAGAGTATCATGGTTATACACAAGAGTTTAAAGATGCAAGAGACATTTATGAGTACTTTGTTCCTGGTGATGAATCAAATCCTTACGGTAATTGGTATAGAAAACCCAACATATCTGATGCAAAGTATACAACATATGAAGCTAAGTATTATGACATGCATGCGTATACCAAAGCTGTTAGAGTAAACGGTCAACCTATTGGATCAATAGTTAAAGATCAAAGTTTCCGTGCAGCTAAAAAGAAATTTGTTACTGCACTTAGCACATCAAGATCTGGTAGAGATATGACTAGTGAAAAGTATGGAAAAATAATGAAGCCTAACAATGCATTAGAACAAGCTCAAAAAGAATTTTATGAGCTTTTTGTTGGAATGTTTGAAGGAGAGTTATTAAAAATGCTACCAGGTGGTGTTATGAATCAAATGACAGGTAGAGTTCCTTTAGTAATGAATGGTGTCTTAAATGAGCTTAAAGGAAAGAGCAGTCTTTATAATAAACTTTATGCATCAACAATAGGAAGCAGAGCTTGGAATACATTTAAAAGAACATCATCAACTAAAGGTGTTTCATTAGATGAAAACAACAACTTGGTAAACTCAATGCCTATATTTTATACTGGTGTACCTAGAACAGATGCTGAGCTAGACAAAGTATCTAAAGAAATACGAGCTAAAAAAGATGAGTTAAAAAAAGGTGAAATTAGTTCAGATGATTATAAAACAGATATAGCAGCACTTAATGGTAAAAGACAACGGTTAAGATCAAAACCATCAATGGGTCAGATAAGTACAGACTTAACTTCAAGTCTATTAAAGTTTAGTGCAATGGCACAAAACTATGAGACTATGAGTACTGTAGAAGATACCATGAATGCTTTTGTTAAGGTTATAGAAAGTAGAGAGTATGAACCTTCTGGTGATACTAAACTAACTACAGTAACTAAAGATGGTATAAAGAAAGCAGTTGGTGTAAAAGCTAGTACAAGCACACAACAAAGTAATGTAGAAAGAAGAGCAAAGAAGTGGATAAACATGGTCTTCTATGACAATGAGCTTATAAGTAAAGGTGCTTTTGATAAAATAGCAGATGGGTTAATACAACTGTCTTCTTTATCTTATGTAGCATTTAACCCATTTGGTAACTTTAATAACTACGTTATTGGTAGAATAAATAACAACATAGAAATGTTGGGAGGCAGGTTCTACAAGAAAGGATCTTATATGAGGTCTTCTGCTGAGTTTAATAAAAAAGCTTTAATGTCTTTAGTACAAAGAACTTCTTATACAGGAGAAAGCACACGTGATCTTGCTGATATAGCAACGTTTGGTATGATACCTGGTTTAGGAAAATCTGATTATGATCCAAAGAAAGCTAATAATAAGTGGGAAGCTTTTGTAGATATGTTTAGAATGATGGACAGTATGTCAGACTTACGTGAACAAGGAGCAGGTTATGAAACTTCTCAAGGTAAGAGCTGGTTTGATAGAGCTTCTGAATGGGGTTATGTTATGCAAGATGCTGCAGAATATAATGTACAAACTAAAGTAGGTATGGCAATGCTTATGGATATTGTGGTTAAGAACACAACTAAAGGCCATCCATTAGAAGGGACAGAACTATCTTTTTATGATGCATTTACTTATAATTCAGAGACTCATGAAAATGAAATTAAAGAAGGTTTTAATACAATCATATATAATGGGGTTGAGCAAGAGTACACTGATGCAATTAGATATGAGATTAGAAATAAAATACGTGAGGTAAACAAACAGATACATGGTAACTATGCTAAAGAAGATAGAATGGTTATTCAAAGTAATACTATTGGAAACCTTGCAGCTCAATTTAAAAAGTGGGTGGCACCAGCAGTAAGAGCTAGATACCAAAGAGAATACTTTGATCAAAACTTAGGTTGGATGGAAGGTAGATATTTATCTTTTTGGTCTTTCTTAGGTTATGCTAAGAGAGAAATTATGAAAGGTAATATTGCCTTTACTACTTACGGTCAAGGGTTTATGGAAGCCCAGGTTAAGACAGTGACAGGAAAAGATGGTGTTAAAAGGAAAATAGGATATGATGGTAAAGGTGGTAATGCAGATCAACGTGCTCAGAATAAACTGTTTGGTTTTTACAGAACTATGGGTGAGATAGGTATCATATTAAGCACATTAGCAATCAGCATGATCTTAGATAATATACTTTCTGATGATGACGATGATGACTTAACTAAAAGACTTAAGAATATGATTAAGTATCAAGCACAGAGAGCTTATAAAGAAACTGTAATATTTAATCCTATTCCAGGTTTAGGTGGATATACACAAATGCGTCAGATGTTTGACTCACCATTAGCTGCATCAAGAACTATGGGTGAGCTAGCAGAAGCAATGTATTATCTTGTAGCTACACCTTTAGCATATACAACACAAAGCAAAGATGAATTTTATTTAAACTCTGAACATGTATATCAAAGAGGAAGTAAAAAAGGCAGTTTAAAAGTTTATAAAAACTGGAAAGATGTTCTTCCTATTATATACTCTATACAGAAATACAACTCATACTTACAGAATGATGATTTTTATATGGGAACTAAATAACTAATGCCAGACATATTAACAGGTAAATAATTTTAATGTACCACTTAGAAAGTGTATATTATTGTATAACCGTTGAATATTAAATGGCTCAAAGAATTAATAAATGACAACTAAATTATCAATAGTGAGTATAACAGCCTTCTGTACGTATTTATGTACGTACTTTTTTGATTTATCAATGCAAAACATGGAACAATACTTAGCTGTTTGTTCAGTATTATGGTTAGACGGAATATTTGGGGTTTGGGCTGGCTGTAAAAGAGAAGGCTTTAAAACCTATAAAGCATTAAGGATAACGAGAAACACCTTTGCTTGGATAGCCATACTTACTGTTATCCTTATGATAGAAAAAGGTTTTACAGGTACAGGCTGGCTATCCGAGGTGATTGTAGTACCCTTTATGATACTGCAACTTATAAGTGCTCTAAAGAATGCTTCAATGGCAGGCCTAATAAAAACAGAAGAGCTCAATAAAATTCTAGATAGAATTGATAATCACAAAGGACTTAGAAAATAGAGTCCTTTTTTAATGAGTCAATATATTTAGCTCTATCATATTCATCTTGTATTGAATCTTGCTTAGTATAGA
>VMHT01094553.1_pt1 | contig 43257 bp, 67 predicted proteins | sample 4693611 | NCBI WGS metagenome assembly VMHT01 (sample SAMN12280063, study PRJNA550983) | marine metagenome | isolation source: seawater sampled from same location over 5 years 0.02-0.2 micron viral filtrate | place: USA: collected off the coast of southern California halfway between the port... ...
ACAGGAGGCGTGATTGGGTCTTCACCTGTGATAGTTGCTTGTGTCTTGGTTGCGGCAACATGTGTAGTTCCAATCGTAGAACCAGAGGTTGCACCCTCGGCATATGATTGTGAATGTGCAAGGTCTGCTACTTCAGCGAATCCTGCAACGTTGGCATTATACGCCTCAACCGCCTCGTCTGCAATACCTTTAAATGTTCCGTGAAATATTGCACCAGAGGCCTCGGCAGTTGCACCCTCATTACCTTGATAGACATTACCTGTGAAGTCAACCTTCTTACCACCGATTGCACCCTTCTGTCCCAAAACAGATACAAACTTCGCACCCGATATATTCGTATTCTTAGAACTGGCCGCAAAGGATTCCTTCGCAGATATAAATGTGTCAACATCAGAAACAATATTGATATTACCCTCAACGAGAGTATCTTGGTCTCCATCAACAAAAACATTATGGTCAGACAGCATAATACTCGTGTGTGTCTCCAATGTCTTGTCAGTTTTTGTTCCTTTGGTAATATATTGAGAGTTTTCAGTTACAACAGTTTTGTGATTTTGTTGTATCTCTTCGACTTTGTTTCCCCCAACATTGACATTATAGTTACCACCGACATCCACATTAAAGTCTCCACTCACTTTGAGATTGAGATTACCATGATAGATTAGGTCACCATGACCCTCAACGATAACTCTTTGATGACCACCTGTGACTTCAACTTTATTATTGGTCGCAGATATGATGACTGAACCATCGGCTCTCATCTCAACTCCTGCACCCTTACGATGTTTGATGAGTATTCTCTCTGCGCCTGGCGTATCGTCATATTCAACGACATGACCACTCTCAGTTTCGTTTACTTGATTGAATGGATACTCAGATGCTCGTTGCTCAACAACACCTAACGAGACTCCAAAGTCACCACCACTTGTTGATAGTTGATTTATCTTCGTTCCCAAGGCTGCTTTGTTTATTGAGAATCCATAATTATATTCTCGTTTCGGAAGGTCACCCGAAGCATTCTGCATACCATCAGCAGGAACACCAACAGTCAACTCAACGCCTTCGCCGAGTTCCTGTATTCTAAGTAAGTGATTGTCTTTTTTAGTTGTCATTAGATATCATCCAAGCTTATATCTTCATCAAGGTCGGCATATATTTGTGTTTGTGATGGGTCATTACCCTCTGGATAATTTATTTGAAAAATCCAATCCTGTTCTTGTTCACTCCATTCATAATCTCTTTCAACGCCATCATCATCTGTTTGTGGGAAACCTTCGGGTTTAGGTGGTCTTTCAAATAGATTATTCTCAAGTTCTTCTTCAATTCCTTTTGGAACTGTTCGCTCCTCAACAGTTTCTTCCAACTCTTGAATCTCTTCTTCATCAAGATTTACACCATCTACTCCGACTAAACTTACTGTAGCAGGAGCAACCAAATCAGATGTTGGTAACTTAGACGTGATACCACCCTTACTTAGTGGGAATGTAAAGTAATCTCTTACCGCAATACCTTGAGGTGTAAGTGGAGGCGTTGTAAAGGTATCTCTTGTTTTATTTGCTTTTCTAAACAGAGAGAATATATAATCCGAAACATCAAAGAATGGGTCATCCTCTTCTATGTCAATATCATTGTGTCCGAATACTTGACCGCCAGGATATGTATCATAGAAAGAACGAAGAAACTTTTCAAGTGTCGTGTATTGTTCTCGTGTAAAGTTTCTTGATGAAGTTGCTAATTCTAGTGTTTCATCGGTTGCGGCAGTATTTAAACCACCGACCAGAACAACTCCGATAGAGAACTGATTGTGATTGTTTATTGGTGCATGGTCTCCGACTTTACTTACTGGACGACCTCTTTGAAGTCTTCCATCTCTTCGTATTACATAATGATATCCAATACCATCATGTCCTAACTTGTTATGAAAATTATTGATTTCAATTGCACCATAGTTTGCATTTGTAAATGATTCTGTTGCGTGTATTACAACCTCAGATATATCACGAGTGATATTAGAGAACTCGGCTCGTAGTTCCTCAACAGATGAAATAAATGAGAATATATCGTCTGAACTAGTTCTACCTGACCACTGATTAGAGTTTGTGGGTTCAGCATCAGTAAAAAGACTCGCAGGAACTACAAGAGTTCCACCAATTGTGGTATCAAGTTTAGATAGTTGTTCGGATGATTTATCAATCTCATCAACTGTTGCAGATATTTCATCAGGGGGAATACCCTGTTCTTCAGCAACTCTTTGAACATTTGTTGATAGTTCAAGTTCGTTGTTTGCAGGCGTATCTGCCACGACAGTTGCCATTCGAGGTGTTATATTCTTAGACTTAGACGTAACTGTTCGAACTGCTTTGACTTTTTCTTCGGGTTTACCAGAGTTCATCTGTTGAATAATATTCTTTCTTTCATCTGGAGTTGTCTCAACTCCATTTGGAAGAGAGTTCGAAATAAATGACTCAGCAGAACCACCAATAGTTTCACCTAGATTTTGAAGAAATCCATCAGCACCCTTGTCCACACTTGAAAGAACATTACTCGTAAAACTACTAATTTTATTACCTAAAGATTTTACTCCACTTGTGATATTACCAAATCCACCATTTGATTTTTCAACAGCATCAAGATTAGCAAATTTACCTAACTGATTCTTTGCTGGCAACTCAGGTATGTTCATACCAGAGATACCTGTGCCATCAGATACTTTACTCTTGATATCACCTATCTTACCTGAGAGATTACTCACAGGTGTTATTTCTTTTATTGTGTCTTTGATATTTCCGAAATCTAAACTTGGAACATTCGCATTGATTGTAGTCAGTTCTCCTGCATCAGCAATCGTTGATGTAAAAGAAGTGATGTCACTAATCGTGGCATTTGCTTTACTCTTTGCGACCTCTGTTGATTTTGCAATACCAGCAGGGCCATTCGCACCTATCACCTTTACGGCTGACCCAGCGGATGCATCGGTCAATCCAGTGATAGATGCAATACCACTCGTATTCGGTGCTTTAAGACCTGAGATGTTAGGCATATTGTCTGTGATTTTTGCAAGACCAGTATTCTTCAAAACTTCATTGGGACTAATTTTCTCTACACCTATGGCCTGAACACCACCTAACACCTCACCATTTTTACCACCAAGTTTAGTCGCAGTCTTTGCAAATCTTTCCTCTCCTGTTCGTATCACGTCATCTTTAAAAGATGCGCTACCAGTTGCGAAGGGTGTCTCGATACGATTCTTGATTGACTCACCACCTATGTTTGAACTTGCGACCTGAACTCTTTTGGAAATTTTACCTTCCAAAGACTTTTGTCTTTTCAAACCACTATTGATATCTTCTCTACTAATCGCCATCTATACTCTCTCACTTAATCTTCGAGCAAAGTTTTCTGTTTTCTTAAAAAAGTTCTCGTCTTTTACAGGTCTTTTCTTGAGATAAAAACGAGAGAACACTCTACATGCTCCATTCTCACCAAACAGGTTTTGAGTCTGTAGTAACTGAATGTTTGCATTTCTTTCTCTTCCTCTCAACTCAAAGATTACAAAATTTATTTGAGTTGTAAAATTGTTGAAATCATTTGAAAAGGCTTGAAGGTCTGCAAATCTTTTTCTTGAGAAGTTCGCAAGACCTCTAGACTGAACACTACGACCTGTTCTTAGATTAGAGGATGCATCCAATGATGCGGTAATTGCAAGTGCTTGATTCAACGTATATCCAACATTCAGAAAGGTTTGAACTGCAATTCTCTGTCTATTTGCTTTTATAGTTCCTCCAACAACACCTGTATTACTGTCATCTACATCTAACGATGTAGGTGTGACAGCACTCACAACTTTACCAAAGAAAGACTCAGGTTGTTCATTTCCAATATCTTCCTCTGGTTGACCAAGTTGTATTTGAGTAGGTAGTTCGATATGAGGTATCGACCCAAACACAATCGGAGTTTGAGAATGAATACCATCCATGAAGAATCCGAACACGAGTGCGTTTCTTTGTAACTTAGGCATCTTACCAATACCTGACACACCACCCTCGGTTGTTGGTATGATACACTGAGCCCACGGCAAATCATCTTCGGGTATATCGTGATTTGATGAACTGTGAAGTCCATGAATACGAATCTTGACCCGACCCTCATATCCTGTTCTTGGAACTGTCTCTACCACAGTCGCAATGAACCATCGATTGTTGTCACCATAGTATTCTGATATCAGAGGCTTCACGGCAGTTTCTCCAATTTGCAGACATTCATTGCAACAACATGATTTGTTCCAGAGAATGTGTGACGAGTATCATATATAATGTGATTTCCTGAGAATCTCTTGTCTAGTAGTTCGTCTTTACCTGACCCATTCTGAATATCCGTATTATCATTTACGATTTCAAGGTTTACAATATCACCCACAGATGCTTTACTTACAATGAATCCTGCTCCATCAACCACGACATTCAACATGTTTTTATATAGATGAAACTTCAGTGAACGACTTTCAATCTTCTTTCGAAACTTGTTTTCATTAAATTCATCATGATAACTCTTTCGTGTTCCATATGTCCCACTTGATGTTACAGTGTGATACCTTCGTGACTCAAGCAAATCAATCTGTGTATCACCGACAACAAAGTCTCCGTCAAACACATTTTGATTTTTTCCTATTATACCATCTTTTTGTAATCTGTCAAGTGTTTTTCGAATACTATATGGTTGAGAAAAGATTTGACCTGTGTTTAAATTTGTGTTAGAGTATGACGCACTCACATTACCACTCTCTACTAATTGAAGTGAGTTTGCAAGTTTTGCAAGTTTGAGAGCCTTGATGCTGAAGGTCTTTTCTAATTCAGTTTGACTCTCCGCAACTGAAACATTTGATGGATTGAATGTGTAGGGTAGTTTGGTGTTAAATGCTTTTTGTGATAACATGATATCAAGATTACCAAGTCTAATATTGTTATCGTGCATTGAAGCATAACAAAAGAATGGTGAACCTGTTTCGGTTGTTGCTCTTTCAGTAAACCATTTTACTGCTTCGAGTGGTTGCATATTTGGTATGACACCTTTGATATTGGTTTGAACAGGTCTTCTCTGTTGACCCTCTCCATCAAGTATATAAGATAAGTCAATATCTTTCTTTAGTTCTCTACCCAAAATCTTTTGAATAATAGTTTGAAGATTTCCTTTGAAGGATTTACTAATCTTTTTTGCTCTGCTGTGATATGCATGTTCATCAAGTAGAGTAAAGACATACAAACTTGATTTCGCATTCTCGTTTGCCTTTTGTTGTCTTTCGATACCTGTCATGATAAATGTTCTTTCAAAGACAGGTTCTAGATTTTCATCGGCTGATTCTAATACTATTCTTATTCTCTCTGTTCCCTGAAAACTCATCTTGTCAAAGATTGCTTTGTCATCAAGAATAGTCACAGTTCCAGTAAGATATGCTTTATCTAAGGACTCATAGATATTGAGTTCTGCTACACTCGTTCGAACATCTAAAGACCTAGCATCGAAACCACCAATTCTATCAGAAGTAATTAGGGCCTCAGCATATTTGAACTGTTGAGATTTGGTTGCACCTGTCATTAGAATCTCTGCTGGTGAAGTTTATTAAACTCTGACGCAACCTGAGTCACGACCCCCGGCCGAAGAACTATGATTTCTTTGAGTTCCTCATTTCGTGTTTCAAGTCTATCTCTAAATGTTATAGGTGTGAGTGTTGCGCCAGGATTATTAAAATCAAAAAGAGTTAGGTCTTGATACACAGCATTAGAATCTTCGTAGTGATGTATCGCATTGAATTGTAAAGTATCGGCAACAACCACTACACTTTGGAAGTTATTATCAGTATCACGATACTGAACACTTTCTCCAACAGTAAAACTATCTGTTGTTTCAATAATAATTTGACCAAAGTCAGGTCTCTTTGCAATCACCGCACCACTTGTGTTACTTTGTTGTCCTGTCACCACTTGTCCAATTGGAAACAAATTTGCAAAGTTTGTATTAGTCACAATTGTGCGATGTGGATATTTAGATTTCGCAATGTCTAATAATTCAAAATCAGGAAGTGGCCAACCAGATAAACGAATGTGGTCATTCAAGATATAAAATGTCCAATAGAAGTCTGTCGTTCCATACAATTTATATGAGAGTGTGTCAGGTCTCTCTCCTGAAACAATCGTATATTTGTTGTAAAGTGATACATTGTCTTTGAGTTGGTCAAGAATATCTGTATATGCTGTGAGATTATTGAATAGAACAGGACTTTCATTGTCTCCAAATCTATATCTAACATTCTCGAAATTTCGAAAATATTTTGTAGTCATTAGAATCCTTCTCCAATATCTTTTTTACTTAGAGTTCGTGTCTCTTGGAAACCAATCGTCATTTCAACTTCACTGAAGTTACCATCAGAGTGAAATGCTTGAGACGTGTTATTATAGTTGACATCGACATTTCTTAGATAACAAGGTTTGATTCGATGTGCGATTTCTTGTCCATCATACTCAACTTCGATTCTGAACTTATTAGGAAACTTATAACCAATAGATATTTTTGCACCACCAACTTCTGTTGTAATGTCTTCAGGATAAAGTTCTGACCTAAAGAAAGTGATGATTTCTTTTACTTCCTCGGCTTCACGAGCAGATGTGCATATAAACTTGAATGTAAAACTGAACTCACGCATGTTTACTGATTTGAAGAGAACACGAGTATTGGGATTACTGGTAACTCTTGCGGCAACCTTGACCGCCCCTGCTATCTCATCAGGAAGAGCAGCCGCAAGTTTTACAACACCAAGTGTTGCAACATCGGCTGCGCCTGAACCAGTAAGACCCTTTGCAAAAGTTCCAAGACCACCTTCAATCAAACCTTTGATTGCACCTGAACCACCTTTTAGTGCAGCCTCTGCACCTGCACCTGCACCACCGATATCCATATTTTCATAGTTGACACCATCACGATATTGTAATCCGATTGGAATATACATCTCACATACCTTATCGGTTTCAATCAAAGGTGATTGTCCTGTTATTGGAATGTTGACCGTTCCCTCAAATGCATCTTTCTCTATTCTACCTTCTTCGGCTGTTTGCTCTGCAGCCTTCTCAGCAAGACCCACAAACGTGTCTGTCAGATTTGAAAGGTCTGTCGCTGGGTCTTCAAGAACTGTAAAAACTAATCTACCTTTGTAGTCATCAGGATTATTAAGAGGATACTCAAGAACTTTTCTTTTCTTTGCCTCTACTGCACCTTGTGGTAATCTCTCTGGTTCTGCCATTTCTTTTCCTAATAAATAGAAGTGTTTTCTCTATTTATAGTGATTTGATGGCATATTCTGGAAGATATAAAGTAAAAAATCCCTCTAAGTATAAAGGTGACCATACAAACGTCATATATCGTTCTCTATGGGAGAAGTATGCATTCAAGTGGTGTGATGATAACTCAAATGTAGTTGAGTGGTCTTCTGAGGAAGTTATTATACCATATCTATATGAAGTTGACAAGAGATATCATCGATACTTCATGGATTTAAAAATTAAAACAAAAGATGGTAAGACATTTCTCGTTGAGATAAAACCAGACGGTCAGACAAAACCTCCGACAGGCCAGAGACGAACCAAACGATATATTAGTGAGGGAATGACTTTCGTAAAGAATATGAACAAATGGGAAGCCGCAAAGGAGTATGCACTTGACAGAGGATGGCATTTTGTGATATGGACAGAAAAGACCGAACCTTTGAAGTCTCTTATTCCTAAATCAAGCAAACCACTCAAACCATATTCAAGGAAAAAGAAATGAATAATTTCGATATTTGGATGATACGAGTAAAGGGTAACGAGGTCAGTGAAACATATGCTGAGATTTGTTCTAAGACATGGACAGATGCAGGGTTTGAAATTATTATATTTGATGCTATCACACCTGACGAAGTTCAATACTATCCACATATCAAGTGGGGGGAAAAACCAAACGAGGTTGAGAAGGCATGTTTTCTAAGTCATTATCTTTTATGGAGAGGTTGTGCAGATAAAAATCGTCCCATTCTTATTCTTGAACATGATGCATATCTCAAGAAACCTGAATATATCACACACAATCCTTATGTTGATATCACATACTTCGGTCAGCATTGTATGGAAGCAGTTATGTTTAATCCATCATATGCAAGATTTCTCTGTGATGTTGTAGAAAATAATCCTATAAATGGAGGGCCTTTTTCGTTATGTGAACATTTCATCGGTTTGAATTTTCGTAGTGACAAGAGAATACGAAATATGTCTAGATATGCACGCCCTTGTCTTCGTTATCTTGGCCCTGAAGCACCTGTCAGACATGCAATTATTCCTCGATTTGGTAGTATGATTGAACATAAGAAAAAGGGAAATATGCAAACATCTGATAGATTAGCATATGAACCAGAACTATTTGAAATTATTGATGCTTAAACTATATAAATAGACACATGAGTAACTTATTTCAAAGATTACAGATACAGGCATTTCGTGCAGGAATAAATCCACGCACCAAAGAAAGTCGTGAGTGGTTTCGTAATAAAGCAAGAAATCTGAGGTCAATCAATCGTCAAGAGTTGATGAAAGAAGAACCATTAAAAAGACGAGCGCAACTCAAAAGAGGTAGGGACACAATTGGAACAATGCAGATGTTCTTCTATGACCCGAAGACCAAAGACACATTACCATACTATGATAAGTTTCCTTTGATTATTGTGGTTGGGCCAGCAGAAGGTGGATTCTATGGATTGAATCTACACTATCTACCACCTGTTCTTCGTGCGAAGTTTCTTGACTCCTTGATGGACTTGCAATCCAGTAAGACAAGTGAAAACGCAAGATTTATAATCACATATCGTAAATTAAAAAGTATTGCGAAACTAAGATTTTTCAAACCATGTTTCAAACACTATCTCAATGCACATGTCAAGAGTAAGTTTAGTGAAGTCCCTGCACCTGAATGGGAGATTGCGACATTTCTTCCAACCGCACAATTCCGTAAGAGAAACTCTGCAAAGGTATTCTCAGACTCAAGAGAAATGATAAGAGACCGATAATGGCATTTAGAATTGACGACTTCAAATCAGAAATATCAAAAGCAGGCGGTATGGCAATGGGCAATCTGTTCCGTGTCATATTACCACCACTTCGTGATGACTCACGAGCAATGAACCTTTTGTGTAAGGCAGCGAGTCTCCCTGGCCGTCAGTTGACATCAACAGAGTATCAGAAAGGCATATATACATCCAAAATTGCATATGGTTATCTTGTTGATGATGTCACTTTGACTTTTCATCTGTTGAATGATTATAAAGTCAAGACTTATTTTGAACAGTGGCAGAAACTCGCAGTGAATGATGATACAGGAGAGATTGGATATTACAATGATTACACTCATCCAGTTCTCATTCAACAACTTAAAAAGGGTGTGTCCTTTCCTGTCAAAAAGAAAAAGATTTTTGACGCAGGAAAGATACCCTCATCTATTCGTGGTAGATTACCAAGACTTGGCCCTCTTGATTTTGCACAGGGCGAATTTGATTTGAATGCACTAACACCTGACCAAGTTGTTTATACTTGTGTGTTAGAGAAAGCATATCCTACAACAGTAAATGCTGTTGAGTTAAGTGATGAAGCACAACTACTTGAATTGTCCGTATCCTTGTCATATAAAAACTGGAAGGGACAAGCAACTTCAGCAGGGACTAATTTTATTGAAGGTCTCGCTGGTGAAATGATTAGAAAATTCCTATAGGAGAATATTATGGGTATATTACCTAAACTGAATGATACACCGAACTACACCATGACAGTTCCGTCTACAGGTGAAAATATTGGTTATCGACCATATCTGGTCAAAGAAGAAAAAGTCATGTTGATGGCAAATGAGACAGGTGACCAGAAACAAGTTATGGAAGCAATGGCGAATACCATTCGTGCTTGTTGTGATGAAAAGGTTGATGTTCCAACACTGACCACATTTGATGTTGAATACATGTTCACTCAGATTCGTGCAAAGTCTGTTGGTGAAACTGCTGAAGTGGACGCAAAGTGTCAAGCAATTGATTGTGAGCATCAAACAGGTGTTACAATCAATCTTACCGAAGCCGAAGTTGACATGAGTAAAGTGCCAGAAAGTAATATAGTTGAACTAACTGATACTATCTCTATGGAAGTTAGATATCCAACTTACAAAAGTGTTTATGAAAACATATCAGAAGCGATTGATGATAAACAAGTTGATTTTGCTTTCACGATGATGGAGAGTTGTTTAGTTGCTGTTATCACAGAAGATGAAAGAATATTGATGGGTGAGGCAACTCCAAAAGAGAGAAAAGAATTTATTGATTCCATGACGAATCAACAATTCGAAAGTCTTAGTTCACATCTTAACAATATGCCCTCACTCGGTTTGAATATCACATGGGAATGTGAATCTTGTGGTCATAAGAATGAACATAAATTGGAGGGACTTCAAGATTTTTTTTCATAGGCCTCTCACATACAAGTCTTGAGGCGTATTATAAAATAAACTTTTCGTTGATGCAACATCATAAGTATTCGTTGACCGAAATTGATACTATGATACCTTGGGAGAGACAAATATATATTGCACTTCTAGAGCAATGGATAGAAGAAGAGAATCAAAGAATCAAAGAGCAAGAAAAGAAATATGGCTGATTTAAAAAAAGTAGTGCAAGAACTCAAAGAAAGTGGTAAACGGGCTGAAGAGTATCAACAGTCTATTGAAGGCTTTTTCATTGGTGAACAGGCCGCCCAAGAACGTAATGAAGCAAGGATGAACAAGGTTGCCAAAGCAGAGGCAGATAGATTTAAATTTTTTAAAGCAGTAGATGCTCAGACTGTAAAAGCGTTTGAGAACTTGGGAAGTTTTGCTCAGAGACAATACGATGCTACACTTGCTCAAGTTGAACTAATTGAAAAACAAAGAGCAGATGCCAAGGCAGATAAACTGAAAAACCTTGAGGCCTTGAGAGAGGCAAAAATAGGAGATAAAGCAGATGCCGCAAAGAAAGTAGTTGGAGACGATATAAAAGAACCTACTTTTCTTAATAAGATATTCAAACTTGCTTTAGGTATCTTCGGTGCGGCAGTATTCATAAAACTTATTCAAAACCTTGACAAAGTAAAAGCTTTTGCAAATGATAAACTTGTTCCTGCTTTAATATCTACATTTAATTTTTTAAAAGATATCTTAACTCCTTTATTTGAATTTATTTCAGATAATTTTTCAGGAGTCGTAACAGGTGTGGTAGTTGCCGCAGGGGCTGTGATTGGTGCTAAGATATTCATTAAACTTGCAAACCTTTTCAAGAAAATTAGATTTGCTTTATTATTGGTGCAATCAGGAGTGATTAGTCTAGTAGCAAATCTAATAGCCACTGGTAAGGCTCTTGGTGGTAAAATTCTTAAAGTTATGAAATTAGTAGTCTCAGCCGCCAATGGACTTCGAATATTCATGTTTACATCATTCTTACCAGCCATAGGTGGGTTTATTTCGGGTCTGATAGCAAGTTTTGCGGCTGTTCTTGTTCCACTTATTCCTCTTGTTGCGATTGCCTTGGGTATTGGGGCAGTTGTTGCTGGTATAGGTTTTGCTCTCACCAAACTCCGTGACGCACTTGGATTTGAATCTGTCTTTGATGTTCTTATGTTAGGTGTCATGCATCTCAAAGATGCGTTTGCACATATCGTTAATGGAGTAGGCAAAGTCGTAAATTTTGTTCTTGGTGTTGTAGAAACACTTGGAAACTATATTCCTGGCGTTCCAAAGTTTGAACTACCTAGAATTGACGAGATGGCTACTGACTCTGCTGACCAATTCAGAGCAGAAAAAACAGGACAACCAATGGAAGGAGAGGGGTTACGGAAAGCACCAGAAGGTCTATCAGTTCGGCCGCAAAAAGCCGACCTACGAGCAAGAGCAGCGGCAGGAGACCCTAATGTAGTGGTTACACGAGGTGGAATGCTTGATGATGCACAAGCAGATGCCTTATCAAGTGGAAAGATGACTATGGGTGAAGTTCTTGCAATACAACAAAAACAACGACAAGACTTAGCATCACCTCAACCAGCCGGTGAAGCAAGTGTTGCGAATGCTGTTGTCAATGCACCAGTATCGACAACTAATGTCAATAACGCAACGACAGTGATGGACGCAGAGCCCGCAATCGATGGACTTGATAGATTTGCTATGGGTAGTGCATTCTAAAAAAAAGAGGGGCTAACCATGGCCCCTCACGAGTCTATTAAGCGACCAACCTGTTGTTAAAAGAAATTTTCAATAGTCTTTATTTTTTCATCCGCAGATGCAATCTTTTCAATCTCACCTTCGATAGCCCCGATAATATCAGGATGCTCTCCAATACCTACAGATTGTTTTAGATATACATCTACATTTGCTCTGGCGACTGCTATGTCACCTTCAAGTTTTTTTACAAGTGCGTCTAGTAACATACTATTCCTCGTTTGCTAGTTTTGCAAAATATGATAGTGTATCCTCGTCATCATCAGCAGTTACACTAATCTCTGGTTCTGGTGCATTTTTGATTACTTCTGGTTCAACTGTTTTGTAACCAATCGTCTCTGCGGTTTGTGTCAGAGAGTCATTTTTGACTGTTGCACCTTCACCTGTCGCTTCACCAAGGACTACATCGAGACGAGACTTTAACTCATCATATGTCTTGAATGTCTTCGGGTCAACAAACTCTGAGGTATCATATAAACTATTATATGTTGCTTCGAGTTTTGTTTCATCTGCATCAAAGAGTGCAGATTGTGGTTTAAATTCTGATTTATCGTAGTTGCGATATCCTGCAACATTTCGAATCTTCAGTTGGAAGTTTGCACCTGTCCAGAAATCATATGGATTGAGTGGTGTTTCGCCAGGAAATTCTGGTTGCATTTTATCCATGACTTTATCAAAGATTTTCTTACCAAAGTCATAGAGGAATACTTTACCCTCATTGATAGGATTGGCAGGGTCACTTACGACAAGAATGTTTGACACATAATGTAAACGTCTTTTCTGCGCCCTAGCAATATCTTTATCAGACTCGATACCAGAGTTCCAAAGACGTGAGTTATATTCACTCACAGGGTCTTTGTCATTGAGTGTTGTGAGAGACTTCTCAACATACCACTGACCAGTTTTACCTTTGAAGAAGTGGTCAAAGTAACGAACCCAAGGGAGTTCTTGACCTTCTGCGGCTGGTAGGAAACGAATCTCCGCATAACCATTACCTGCATCATCTACTGAAGGTTTCCAGAAACGAGTATCTTCATACTTGTTTTCTGTTTTCTTAACACCTGACATTTCTGCGGCGGCACTAGCAAGTTTGGACACATCTGTCCGATTGTTTTTCAAATTTGAAAATGACATATATTTTTCTCCGTATATTTGTGTATTGTATAATGTTTGTATTATATCATAACGAGTTTGTTTTGTCAAGGAAATTTAAATCCATCGCTTCAACTTCAATCTTTTGTTTGACTGCTGTATCGATGTATTTTTTAACATCCTCGAACTCTATGTTGTTGTCCTCACATAAATGGACAACCGCATCGATATAGGTCAATCGTTTTTCTTTAACGACATCCTCTATCATTCTTGTAAATCTTTTCTTTGAAAGAAAGACAGTTTTACTCTCGGCACTGTCTACACCGCCTTCAACAAAATCTAACTTCATACTGATTCACTAGCCGTAACAGTAGTATAATCAACGATTACAAGGTCAGAATTGTCAGAATCCCATAAGGGAATATTAGGTGTAGGAACTGAATATTTGGTATCATTTTTACTGATGACTCCAAAACCAGAAACAGCGTTTTCAAAAGCAGTTGCTTTATCACTATCAGAAGCAACACTATTCACTATTGTTGTAAGAGTATTTGTTACACCATTGTGTGTTATTTGTTGTGGTGTATTTTGATTTAAGTATTGGATATAATCCTCAATACTCTTATTGGTATATGAATTAAAATAACTCATCAATCCCATTCCTTTTTGGTTGCACGATAAACATCACCGTAATTTTCTTCAATAAAATTTTCTGTGTCACCCCAATATAGAATGTCACGATTATCATAATCACCTTCGAATAAATCTTCGGCAACTTTCTTACGATTATTTATACGTCTGCGATTGTTGTAATTTCGTTTCACAGTTTTCATTCTCCTATTTCTCATAACAATATCTCCTCAATAAAATTTGTATTCTCAATTCTTTCTTTTGCGATACCAAAGTAAGTATCGTCTAGTTCAATACCTATAAAATCTCTACCTAGAGACTTACAGGCAACACCAGTAGTACCAGTTCCCATGAATGGGTCAAGCACTAAACCATCATCTAACGCCTCTAAACAGTTTAACGCAATCTGTTCAGGCATAACCGCAATGTGGCCAGTGTCCTTTCTTCTACTAGTCGGCACACAATCCCAGACATCACTGAGACGTTTTTGATTATTAATTTGAGTCTTACTGTCTTTTGTCAACCAGTATACTCTTTCACTGAAAGGAAAGAATCTCATCTTATCACAGTTAGCACTCTTCTTCATATTCCAAGTGATTTCTTGTTTCAATATAAAGTCACTTTTGAATATCCACTCCAATGGATGTATCGCAACACCATTAAGTATTCTGACCTTGTGATTGTAGAAGAGACTACCAGTCGGTGAAAGTATTCCAAAACATTTGTCAAGAAACTCAATCTGCCATTTCTGATAATCTTCCTCACTCATATTGTTATTAGAGTAAGTGCCATGTTTAGTGGTGTTACTACGCATATTTCCAATATTATATGGAGGGCTGGTAACAATGGCATCAACCACGACACCTGACTGTATCAGGTCATCCATAACATCAATACAGTCGCCTTGAATGAGTCTCATATCATAATCCTACTATCAGCAATACCAGTTAGAAACCAACTCGGAACATCACGATTTGTCCACTTTGCAAAACTTACCTTTTCATTGATGTAGTAGTTGCGATACGCATCTACAGGGTCTTCTCTTTTACAATACTCTGGCATTGCTTGTGCAAATTTAGTCAAATCTTTATTCGGAGCATTTTTTGGAATGTTCAATAGTGTCGAAGATAATCTAGTATCAGTTGCATGAAACTTTTTATATCGGTGTGTATATTCCTTACATGAGGAAAAATAGTGTTGATATAACCAAAAGTAATTTTCTCGTGATTCACGCACCCAAATATTTGATGGGTGATTGACATGAGACGCTTTGTAGAGTTGATTATCAAGTATCGGATGTCGCCATCGTTTAATCTTACGACCATTTGCGGTCTTGTCATAATACTCTTCACCATCAAGCACACGATGTGCAGTTGATAGTAATTGTGCATACTCGACAATCATTTTGACAACATGCTTATCGCACATCATTTCTGCAGCCTTGCGAGGGTCATTGTCTAAATGGAAGATATTCATTATAAACTCTCAATTTGTGTGAGAATGTCAGCGACACCTTGAAAAGTAAGATATCCCACAACATCATCAGTGATAGGTGTATCATAACACAGTTTACCATCTTTGTCAAGCACAGCAACTTCGAAAAGTCCCCTATCGAATCCATAAGTTGTGAGATTACAAACTACAGACGCACTATATCCGTTTCGAAACTTAAAGACGGTTTTGTAATTATTATCACGCTCCAACTGCATTGTAGTAACCCTCAGCCTTGACACGAAACATTGGTTTGTTCTCAAGTTGTGACACGATATAAAGTTCAGAACCAGTGAACCACGCACATGCATCACGCATATCATTCAGTTCGTTTACAAGAATGACTGTATCAATCGGGTCTTTCCAGTTGGACATACCATCGGTGAGAACATCAAACTTCTCTTTGAGAACGTCAATGCGTTCTTGTGTTGCGAATGTAAGTAATGTCTTTGACATTATGCATACTCTTCTTTAAAAGTTTTAATCTTGTGACTAACAACTACAAAAGTTGTGTCTCCATCCATTTCTTTTACTAATTTAGAAGTATCAATAACTTCAGCAAGTTTGTCTTCTGCCTGTTTTTGGGCGGCATCCATAGTCAAACCTTCGAAACGTTTGGCTCCAATAGAACCATCAGCATAACGAACTTCTAAATCAGAAACATACATAAAAGTCATAACAAATCTCCTTATCAACTATACTAATTATTACATAATTCTTCGAATTTGTCAAGCAAAAACTGCTGATTTACTCGAAAATAATCTTGAAACGAAATAGACGCATCTTTAAATGCCTCACGCTCTTGACAGTTTCTATAATACATTTCAAGACAAAAGTCATTAAATTTAGATTCTCTACTCATATTTTCAACTCCCGAAATTGATAGAGAAACATCTCTGCGTCACGCAATTGTATGAACCCTTCGATATAAGGTTCTTGTCCAGATGGATAAACCTTGACCTCATACAGGCCACCTTTAGTCTTACCCAAAAATTCTGCCATAGTTTCGTTATGCATTTTACTCTCCATTACTGCATCATCAATCCAACCACACATTAAGCGGCTTCCTTAATAAATAACTTACTCATACCTTCATACACAATATTGAAAGCGTTTACTTCATAAATGTATTGGTCATAGAAATCGTCTTCAGTCATATAATCATCCAAGACATCTTCCCAAATTATGTTCATGTTTTCCAGACCTTTAAGAAGGTCGCCACAACCACAACCCGTAATGAGCGCAACCGCATCATCCCAAGACATATCCATTTTATAGTAATCAGAAATCTTAAACATTATATCATTACCGGCCAGTGACCGCATCCTCTCCAAATTCTTCAATCAAAGCATCATGTTCAGGAGTTCCTGCATAATACTCACAAAAACTATCGATACAGTGACCACTGATGTCATTCTCTTCACCACAGAAATCACACTCTCCGTAATCAAAATCAAATTCGTCCATAGTAAGTTCCTTTCTCTTGACTATACTTTACATTACCAAATCTAACACAGTTTGTCAAGGGTTTTTTTTCATATAAATAGAATAAAATGGAGATTAATATGGCAGACGATTTATTTGATTTTGGGTTTACTTTAGTTGATGAGAACGAACTTGATGCTGTTCAAACGGCGGTTGCGAGTGCAACAAGTGCATCTTCTACAGTTGAAGAAACTCAAGATAAACTCGATAAACTATATAATGCGATTCAACCACTATTGAATAATCTGAAAGCAAATCCAGAAAAAGAATATATAAAGTGGCCTAATCGAACAGAAAAGATTGAAAAGTTCGAAGACCACATTCAATCAATTTACTTAGGATAATTAAATGTTTCTAGTCAAACAACAGCCACGAGGGTATGACTCAAACACTAAAACTACCTTTGGGTCTTTCTATTCAGTTGCTTCTAAGATAGATATTTTTATTAAAATGAGAGAAAATCTCAAAGAGATTACCAAAAGAGATTATGGTTTCAATGGTATTGCATCTCTCATGAGTGATGGTTCGATTATTGATGGAGTAGTATCAGTCAATGGATATCAGAATATTCTTGTTGTGACATCATTTGAGGACTCATTATACCCTAGACTTATCACAGATGAAAGTCCAACAATAAGTTCTGGTGACCATATGTTTCCAATCATTCATAAGTTAAATGAATCAGATGGTAACATATATGTCACTCAGGTTAAAAATTCTAATAGTGTATATCAAAAACTATATGATGCATATGGTATTCAAGGTATTCGTTCAGAGAGTGTATTTCGACTTGACCAACCATTCAAACTGAACACAGACATTAAGTTTGATGCTGTGGTTATTCTTGGCTCTGAAGCAAAGGGTAAACACTCTATCAATGCAGTAAAAGAAAAGTTTTCTAAATATTGCACAGATACATTTGATTTAATTGATGTGTATCGAGGAAACAGTCGTATAATTACAGGTCGTAGTAAATCATCAAAATCCAGTTTCAATAGAATGTCCTCGATTATGTTGGATTTAAATTGGACTCTCTCGGCTGATAGAACAAAACCATATCATAATTTTAGAAAAACAATTGAACAAGTTCGTTCAAACGAGATTTATAAGGTTTACTAATGTCTCGAAATAGAAAAGTTCCAACAGTCATTCTGAGTCAAAATGAGTTCAAATCTCAATTGATACCAAATGATTTTTTTGTAGATTTATCAGAGGATTTATATTATCTATTTGACGATACAAATATCATAGATGATAACTTCTCTCACCCTGATAAGTCCACTTTTTTTCTAAATGGTCTCATAGCGGCCGCCTCTCTCATATCTATTCCTGCGTTTTTACAGAGAACAAATGTTCTTGTAATTCCAGAGTTCACCTCAGAGTCTTTTTACAGAACCTACAATGTTGATGGACAAAACTTCTATCATGGAGATGCAACTCTTGTCGGAATCCTGCCAGCCGTTCTTGCAAAAGTTATAAACTATCATGTTAACTTTACAGTCTGTGTTCCAACAAATTATAGAGATGTTGTTGCTCAAAGAATTATAGACCACTATAATATACCCACGATTGAGATGAGTCGTCAGTATAGATTAGGGGATGAGGATGTAACTTTTACAATCGATAATCCTAACTACGACTTAATTCAACTTACAGGTATACATAACTATTCAAATGGTGTTTTCAATATCAATGACCTAAAGAATGACTTTGTTCAATTTACTAATGGAGATTTTCATCTGGTAGATTTTTATCTTGATGACAACGAAAGAATTGTTGGAGATGAGATAAATGATAAATATAAGTTGTTATCTAATTTAAAAACTGTGGTCGAAACCGAAGACATGGCTCGAAAGTCTAATGTGTATCAAAGATTTGATAAACTACACAATAATCTAATGAGAGTATATTAATGTTAAAGTTTAGAAATTTCATTCAAGAGGGTGTGGACGACCCTGCAATCTTCAAGGCGATATTCCTTGCAGGCGGGCCTGGCTCTGGAAAGTCATTCATTGTAGGTAAGACTGGTCTTCCTGCGTTGGGTATGAAAGTCGTAAACTCTGACGATGCATTTGAAACCGCAATGAAAAAGGCTGGCAAGAAGATGACATCGGATGAAATCTTCTCTGACGAAGGTCAAACAATTCGTGACCGTTCCAAAAGATTAACAGCAAAGAAACAAGAGATGTATATCTCAGGTCGTTTAGGTTTGGTTATCGATGGAACTGGTAAAGACCCCAACAAGATTAAGAAACAAGCAAAAGCATTACAAGACCTCGGATATGATACCATGATGATTCTTGTGAATACCACTCTCGAAGTTGCGATTGATAGAGATAAAGGTAGAGATAGAACTCTGGGTGACAAAGAGGTTACAAAATACTGGACAACTGTTCAAAAGAATATTGGAACTCTACAACAGATATTTGGTAAGAAGAAGTTTACTATAGTTGACAACACGGATATAAAAAATACCGAAAAAGAAACTGTTCGTGCATATCGTGATGCTAAAAAGTTTATTGATAGAGAACCTGACAATGCACTTGCAAAGAAGTGGATTAAACAGGAACGTGAGAAGAAGAAAAGAAGTTAAGTTATCTATTCATTAATATTATGAGTGCAACAAATCCAAAGGCAAAAAACCAACCAATAACGTGCCAACCAATATCCATTACACTTCACCAAACATAGAGATATCCTCGTCAGAGTCAATCCACATTTCTGATTTTTCCTCAAGTTTCGCTACAGCATCTTCAAGTGCCGTGACTCGACTTTTTAGATTTCGAATCTGAAAGTTTTTGTCATCGATTTCTTTTTTTCTTTCTTCATACTTCTGTCTATCTTCTTTATATGTTCTCAATACAGAGTCATAGTATCCTTCACGCTTTGCCATCGTTTTCAATCCTTCCAAGTCGATGTTTTAGATTAGATAGATTTCTTACATCCTCTTCACTTAGACTATCCTTGTAATTATAAAGATATATCTCTACAGCCTTTCTAATATATGGTATGTCGTTAGGTGCAAGAACCGAACGAGGTCTGTCATTCTTCGACATAGACAAACTCCATGTTCTCAACGATGGCTAACTTCTGACCTTCTTCACACATGGTCTTTTTATAGTATTTAATATCAGTCTCAGAGAGTTGACTAAAAGTGAATCCTTCGTTCATGCGAAGAACTTGGTAATTGAAATCTACATCCATAATATGCTCCTGTTAATAATACATCTATTATATCATCAATCAACCTATAAGTCAATTACTTTTTTCGAATCACATGTATTTTTACATTATCAGTTGTTGGTATCTTTATATTATCATGAATGTGATACAAATGAAAAGTTGTGGTTGGAAACTCTTTGAACAACTCGGGCCACAGAGGTCTCCAGTTGTTTGCCAAACGATGAGTATTGAGTGTCCCTCTGTCTGATTCTAAAATCAGGTCAGTGAAACTTGTTAAGTCTAAATCAAATATAGAATCAAATCCATAGATGTGAACTTCTTCTGCTTTCATTCTTCGACATGCATAGTGAACTGCCATGTGACCACAACTCCAGTCTGTTGCAGCCTGACCACCATTACCACCTGCAAGGTTGACAGCATACTGTGGAATATCTAAATGAAACCCCTTGATGAGATGTGAGTATTTCATATAGAATGTTCCGCTTTGTTCCATCCAAATTTTTGGACGATTACCTAGAACCCAATCATACATATCAAGTTGAATATGACCTTCTTGAAGTGCCTTCATCATCTTGAAGTCCACCATACAAGTCGCATGAACCTCTCTTCTAGGAATTTCAAAAGGTGGCATATTACAAATCAGAAGTTTGCCTGGCGTCCCTCGTTTGAACACTGTGCCACTACTCGGCCCATTTCCTAAAACATTTACTCTAGACATACATATTCACTTTCATTCCGTTTCTCACACCTCTCACAAAATGATGACTTCTAAATCTTCCATTATGATATAAATGAATATCCTCGTTCTGTTTATATAGTGCAGCAATATGTAACATTCCAGAGTCAATACCTACATGATACTTTGCCTTTGACATCGCATACGCAATGTATGGTATCTCTTTGAGGTCTGGATGCTCTGCATTTTTTCCGATATGAATAACCTCAAGACCTTGCATTCTATATTCGTTGAGTATTTGAACAACCTTATCCTGATTGAGAACTCTATCGTTTCCACCCTCAAATTGAGCAGTGACAAACTTTTCGGGTAGAAGAAGTTTTGCATCTCCATAATAACTCAATCGTTCGTAATCGTTCAGATACTCACTAATGTCAACCATTTCACAACGTTGAGGTATCGGTGGGTCATTGGGATGCATGTCCATCGTATCTTTGTAATAGTATGTAATCGCATCATATCCCTTCTCGTTGAGATATGCAATCCACTTGTGTTCATAAAGGTTTTCGCAATCATGAACCTCTAAGGATAGTGTGTCTCCAAACAAATTAAGTATCTCAGGCCAAGATTGTTTCTTATGAGGTTTATCAAACTTATCTCTGGTAATGTGTATTGTTACCTTATCGTTGTTTTTCTTTCCATAGAGATACGCAAGTAACGCACTATGAACTCTATCACCAAGGCCGGGCGTTGTAAATGGTCGGTCTCCACTTCTCATACTCTTAGAACGAATTGCAAAATGTATCATTCTCTTGCCCAATCCTTATCTGCAAGTTTATTAGCATGTGGGAACTCATCAGGTGGATTCGGTAAATCTAGAAACTCAAAAAGTTTATCTGGTTTGTCACCATTGAACAAATCAAGTGTGAGTAGGTCTTTAGGTCTCTTTGCAAAATATTCTTTTATACCTTTATCGTGTTCATCATATGCATGGTCGAAGTATTCTTTGTCCCACACCACAGTTCCATACAATGCTTTTCGATATGTGCTTGCTCTATCAGACAAATACTGAGAACTCTTCTTTGTAAAATAAACCTGACATGATTCTAACCAAGTCTTTTTATCTCGTATGGTATAGATGAACTTTGAGTTGGGAAATCTCATGTCCAACTCTCGATAACGGGCTGCACCCTGAACATCAGTAAAACCATCATTACCCATTGAGTATATTTCTTGCTCGTTTGGATAGTGTATGATATTCAATCCTGCATCAACTAAAACATCAGTAAGAGATTGTGTTCCTGTTCGAGACAATCCAATACCTATAATCTTAGACCTCATTCTACTCCCCATTGACCTCTTGGTAGATTTACGACATTCCAGTGTTCTCTTTCACCCCAATCATCTGCGCCTCTCAGTTGAACATGGACAAATTTTGTATCAGGTGTTCTCTCATCTACATTATATCTACCATCATGTTTTTTGTCTCTTGTTGTGAAAACATAACTATTCCAATTATTGTCCATCTCAATCCAGTTCATATCACATGCCAACATCATCGCATGTAAATATGGTTGGTCGCAATTGTAGAAACTCGGAAGTCCATGAGGTCTTATCAGATTGACATAATCCTGAAACGGCACAAATCGTTCTCTTGCTTTTTGTAATCCTTCTTTTGAATACAAGACCATACCAGTATTATATACCTTCATCAGTCCCTCATCGGTTCGAGGAACTTGAATACCATATTCTTTTTCTACAACAGATGCCCATTTCTCATCGGCCTCTGTTGTGATTTTACCCAATGTGATTTGTCTTCGTTTAGGTTGAGATGGTTCTGTGCAGATACCAATGTCTGCATCAAAACTATCAAAGATGTTTTCAGTCAAACCATCAGTCGTGAATACATCTGTATCAGTGAATAAGACATTATCATATTCCCAAAAAGATTCGTCATAGATTGGTTTGAATGCACCATAGTGAGGACTATAACTTCCAAAGTCAAGACCAAAACGAGACTTCAAGAATTGTGGATTATCTTCGAAGATATAGTCTGTTCCAATCCTTTTTGCATATGACTTCATATTTCTTGAACCTGCAAGACAAGATTCTTTTACATTTCCATCCCAATATTGATAAATTACATTTTTCATGAAATAATCTCTTTCTCTTTCAATATTCTATATGTTTCAATTTTTGGTCGTTCCTCATTGGAATCGATTCTGATACGAGGTCGAATGTGAATAAAGTTTGCTTTCTCCAAACCATCTTCACTACTACCCTTGTTCCATCGGTCATCCTCAAAGTATGTATTCGTTTCAATAGGCATTCCTGCGAGAACTGCAAGACGATGCATGATACCCTCATCGTGAAAAGTTTTATTGAACTGAATGGCCTCAATAAGATTGAAGTGTCGTCTCAGTTTTCTTCTGACGCATCTCTCTAATCGATAACACGACCCACCCCAATATGGATAGTTGGTGTCACCGAGAAGTGGATGTTGCGCCTTGAGTTTTCTTACCAGTTTCTTCTGAATACCAAAGTGTCGTCCAATACCTGTTTCCTGTGTGAAGATGTTGGTATTCATGTCCTTACGAATGAACATATCAAGGTCAACCATCACCACAACATCATAGTCATCATATCTTTCATCTAATGCAATCATCTTTTGTGATTGAGGAGCAAGTTGGTCAGACACCTGATTACCTAACACCAACTCATAGTCAGCACCACACCAATCAGCATATTCTTGGAATGTGTCTCGGCTGAGTTCTTCGAGTTCTCTCAGTTCACCTGTCCAATGTTGTAATATTTTATACTTCACTTATTTGCTTTCTTATTTCGTCATTACCCTTACGACCTGTGTGATGAATAATCTTAGGATTCTTCACAGCAATCTCATCCAAAAAGTCTAATCGTAGAGTGTTGTATGTGTGAGGTAGACGATTGATATACATCAGTTTTGTTATCTCATCTCCACCCATCATACCATGCAATACCTCTTGGTCACCCTGAACAGGATTAGAGACACACTCTCTTGCCCACTCACCTAGAATATGTGGTGTTTCCTCAATCAAAACAACACCAGAGTTATACCATTTACCATATTCGTTTCTACGACTAGACCACGGCCTATCCTCGACCATTCCTAACATATTCTTTTCTGATAGGTCAAATATCTCTTCTATGTTTGCAGTTACTTCACAATCTGTGTCTATCCAACATACCTTACCTACATTTGGTAAACGAGACGCATCAAGTAAAGCACGAGGTTTTTTGAACCATCCTTTTGCATCTGATTCAATCTTGATTGTCTCAAGGTCAGGTTTGTTATTCGCACCAAAGTCACAGAATACTAACTCTGCATTGGGATTGTGTTTTTGAAAGTTACGAATAAACCAAGAAAGTTGCCACTCTGTGTTACTATCACACCCTGTAATAAAAATCTCACGCATCGATTACCTCATAGTCATCACCATAGTTGTGTTTTGCAACACAACCAGTTTCGTTTTGTATTGTGGTAAAACTATCTCTGGCCTCAGCAACAAATGGATAGTATTCTTGTAACCACGGAAAGGTTGATTTGTTTAGAAAAATATCTGTCGGTCTTCCAAACTTCTGTGCTTGATTCATCAGAAGATTTGCACCTGAAGGTTTTACCATATATGCATGTGCGCCTGGAAAATACTCTTTGGTTGTCAAAGGATTGACACCTAGTTGTGTCGGAATTTTGAACTTTCCATAGGAAGGTTTTCCAATGTTCATGACGTGCAGATAGTTTGCATGAGTCGGTATCTTATCAAACACAACAGCATCGTGTTCAAATATCACGACCTGTTCATTATTCATTGCAGACCATTTCCAAATATTATAGTGAGAAAGAAATGCAGATATACAATTTAGATTGCGAGAATACTTTTCCTCGAATCCCATCGGTGATATGCTCTCTGTCTCAGCCAACATCAAAGGGTCATTCTCTGGTGTAATCGCACTAAACATTTTTATATCAATACCATGCTTTTTACCTGACGCAATGCAACGTTCTGCAACCTCAAGAGACTTAGTATTGTGACCTATCGTTATGACAAATGCTTTCATTGTGTTGTGGTTGATTTCAACCCCCTCTGTATCGTTGTATAGTATGGATAGACAACTTGCATCCAAGGGAAGAACTGTCTATTCATAATCGCATCATTGGGCCACATTCCTATTTCTTTCACCTTACGCATCAGTTTTTTTGCGGCATGAGGTGTAATCAAATATGCAGAGTTTCCTGCAAGACCTTGAGGATAGTTGTCACCAAGGTCAGGAACAGATTGTAATCCCTTATACGAACTGACCTTTGAGTGAAACTCAGCAGATTTACGAGTTGCACCACGAGGGTCATTAAGTCCTAGTATACCACCTTTGAAATCTTTTGTCAAGTCAGAAATCTTAAATTGTCTTGTAAAAAGTGCATCGTGTTCTAATATGACAATCGGTTCATCTCGGTCAATACACTCTTTCCAAAGTCTCATGTGAGATACCATACATGCGATACGATTCTTGATATTGGCCGTTGGATAGTGTTGAAGAAACAAACCTGATTTGAGGTCAAGTCCATCTTGCTCTGGTTCGATTGGATATGTATACTGAATGTTCTCCATACCAAGTATCTTCAGACTCTCGTCAACAGTGTCGGGTGTCGTAGCAGGAAATACAATCGGGTCAAGTTCTGATTTACTTTGTTTGATTGAATTAACTAAATTTCTAGCCGCAATTGTAGCATCGTGATTATTAATTAAAGTAATTATGAAACTTTTCGTCAACATCTAATACATTACCTTTGTGTTTATCTATATAAACTCCACCATGAAAATTTTGATGATTATCTCCATAGGGTTCTGACAGGATTTGCCACCATCCTGTTTCAGCCGCCTGAAGTTCTTTACTATTATGTAGTGTCTCTACTAACTGTGAGTTCCAGAGATTTCTAGGATGCAAGATAAGAGCATCATTCACATGACCTACGTTGAAGTGTGGAACAAACTCTAATAACTCATTGTGTCTCAACCAGACTTTCTCATATCTAGTATTGAAACCAATCGCATAATTCTCGTAATACGAACCCTCAATAAACTCTACAAAATTAATCTCCTTTGATACAATCGTGTCAAACCTTGTTCGTATAATCATATCATAATCACTCGGTATCTTCTTGAGTAGATAATCATGAATGAGTATCTGTTTAGTCCAATGTTTTGTTATTTCCATCCACTTCTCGCCTTGATTTTCTTTTTTTACACCCTGACTACGAAGTTTGGTATGAGTAGTTTCAAGTTGAATAACATCTGTAACTGGATGATAATTTATTACAGGTTCGTCAAACAGATAATCCACATCCATCGTGAGGTCATCTCTGTCCCAAGCAGCCGTGAACGTATCATATGGAAAGATAGACTTGTGTCTTTCTACAAACTTTTCACTCTCGTCATTATCACAGAGACCCGAAATACAAAGCGCAATCTTCATCGAATCATAAACCTATCGAGAACATTCTTATCATGGTTTACCATTCCATGAATGTTTCGGTGATTGTTTCCCCAAGGTTCACTCAATATCTGCCACCATCCCATCTCTGCGGCATGTAGTTTCTCATTCTCATACAAAGAGTAAATATGACTTGTGTCAATCATATCGGCTCGATGTATAATCAACTGGTCGAGCATCCAGTTCTTATGTTTGGGTTTATTACTCTCATATATCTTTTCAAAGTTCTCTTTGATTGTGACTGCAAATCCTACTGCTCTCTTGTTCTCAAAACAATCCTCAACATATGGTGTAAAGTTCGCATCTCGTGTGAACCAGTTATCATAACGAGCCCGAACGATTACATCATAACACGAAAGGTCTATTTTGTCAAGTATCATAGCATAGGCAAGATGTTGTTTGGTGTGATGACGAGCCCATCTCATGCGTCCAGCCTGACTTGCTATAAATTGTCTGGTCTCTTCATAAAATGGAGACGCAATATGTTTCATCTCATATGGATGATATTTCGGTTCAGGTTCTTCGAAGTAAGAACATTCGTAGGTTGGAAACTTTTCTTCAAACTCTGATTGAAAACTATCCCATGTCGAATAGTAAAAGTCAGCACCAGTGAAGAGTTGTCTTTGTCTTAGATTACCATAATTGATATCACCCATAGGATGACGAATTACAAATGCTCCTGATAAAACAACTGCGATTCTCATAATGCTTCATAGTTTTCCAAATAATATCTCAGGTCTTCGGGTGTTCCCAGACCCCACATCTTTGACGCATCGTGTGTATAGATGCGAAGATTCGATTCAATGGCCTGATTGTAAACAGGACAGACATAGAACTCATTGTTGACCCGAACATCTTTCTCAATCATCTGTTCCGCAAAACGAACAAAATCCGAACCATGTTTCCAATAGTAGTATCCAACAGTTGCATGTGTGCTGATAGGATTCTTCTCTGCGACTTCTGTAACAACTCCACTCTCGTCAGTCTTTGCATAAGACCACTTGGGATGAGTTGCATCAAACGTCACGATACCACCATCAGCATCTTTCTCATTCATTGCATACATAAACTCCATCACATCCCACTCAACGAACTGGTCAGAGTTTGCGAAGAACAATGGGTCATCATTATCAATAAACTCTTTGGCAAGTAATGCGGTGCAGGCTGCACCCTCTGTAATACCATCGACCTCAATCACTTTACACTTAGGTGTAATCAATGACAACATAGAATCAAGATTGTATTTCTCTCGATGTTCTTTCTGAACCACGAAGTGATAGTTAGCATCAAGTCCAAGATTCTCAACAACAACCTGTATCATCGGTTTACCATTGACATCAATCAGTGGTTTGGGAAATGTGTATCCTGCTTGTTGAAAACGACTTCCTGCTCCTGCCATTGGAATCAACACATTCAACTTATCATTCTTCCATTTCTTATTCATTGGTCGTCCCTTTAGATTACTGAATATCTTATCTCGTGTGACATCATAAGGATTGTCTACTCTTATATAGTTCGCTCTTGAACGTTGTGCCGCAAGAAGGCCTGGCGGTGAGTCCTCGACAATCATTGTCTCTTCGGGTAACACACCCATGACTGACATTGCTTTCCAATACATCTCTGGATGAGGTTTACTATTCTTCACGTCCTCGTTCGATAGAATAACCGAACAATGTTGAATAAGTTTTGTCTTGGATAGTGATGTGAGAACAGACCTACGAATCGAGTTAGAACAAACACCAATCGAATATCCCTTCTCTTCAAGTTCTTCAAACAACCTACGAATCTCTTCAATGGGTTCTAGTTTTGATAATAAGGTTCGAGTGATTTGTTGTTTTCTATCACTTATCTCTTGATGTTTCTCAACAGGTAGTCCCTTATGCTTTGTAAGCATTTCAAGTTTCTGAGTTGTCTTGAGGCCATCATATATTGATATATGTTCTTTCTCACTGATTGCATACTCATCACCAAGTGCTTCATTCAAAGCAACATAGTGTATCTTCTTAGCATCAATCAAAACACCATCTAAGTCAAAGAGGACAAGTTTTATCATCTATGGTGCTACAAGAAATAAAATAGTAACATATGCTATCAGGATTGCCATAGCCCATGCAGACTTTTTATCAAATATAGGCATACCTATTCTCCTTTACTTTTGGATTGAAATAATAAATGAGTCATGTTTATATTTACTCTCATTTCTTTGGTCATGATATGATGTCTTTCCATCTCTCATATCAATAGTATTGATGAAATCCATGTGTTTCAACATATCGTATCTTTCAGGATGTTTCTTAAACCAGTAATAATCTAGTTCATCTTTGTTCATGATATGCATCGGAAAAACATCCTCACAAAAGTAAGTCCCACCTTCTTTGAGAAATGGAAAGAAGTTTTTAAATGTGTTTTTCTGTGCTTCAGGCCAATGGGCTCCATCATCAATAATAAAATCAAACTTTATCATTCCCCAATTATCAATTAACCTTTTGCCAACTCCTGCGTGAGTTGAGTCACCTTTCAACCATCGAACTCTACTACTTTTCAAGACTCCGATTTTTCTAGGTGGAACTCTTTCGAAAGTATCTATGGTATAAACTTTTGCATTCGGAAAGTAATCTAACCATGCTTTTGTTGATGCACCTCGAAAGATACCTATCTCTAATAAGTTTATAGGTTCGTCTCTGAGTTCTTCAAAATACTTTTCATATATCTTGTAATACTTGTGGGCTTGACTCTTGTCACAATCATGCCAATCAAATAATTCTTTTAGTGGTTTTCTGTTACTCATTTTGCTTCCCACTTACAGTATTGTCTTTGCAGACTTATTTTATCACCATTCGGTAGTTCGGTTGACCAATTATCAGGCATGAACTCAGTGACCTCAAATCGATTTGTCTGAGTCAACATAATATGATGATTGAGATTCCATTTCCAGAATGGAAGTTGCGTTCCAAACCCACTATTCTCGTGAGGTTGTCCAGTATTACATCTCCAGTATATTCTCGCTTTTGGTTTGAGTGCATTGACTAGTGATATAACTTGTTTGTTTATTAGATTCCAATCTCCGAAGTTGATACTACCAAGAACAAATGCGACATCGTATTTCTTTTCGGTTTTGAAATCCTCAATAGCAACAACTTCATCCGCACCGATATCCGTGATATCAATACCATAAAGATTTTTGATTTTCCCCTTGAATGGATTTGAACCGCATCCTACGTCTAGAACATGTTCGTGGTCTTCGACTTCATCGATTAATCTTTTTCCTGTCCATTCATACAAATCCATCCAGTTAGAGATACGTTGTTTAGGCCAGTATTCACCAAAATATTCACGCAAAAGTTCTTTATCAGGATTGATATCTATAGACGAGTCTATCCGAGTTGTCATGTAATGAACCATCTATAAGTTCCACCTTGTCTTTATGTTCTATCAAAAATCTCCAAATTGCTTCATTCTGTGATGCAATCTGATTCATCATATTTCTATCGTCACCATACCATGCATAGTTAGGATATGTTATATTCCAACCACCGGCCTCATGCCACCAGTCAAAACAATCAATTGAATTTCTCAAGACCATGTATATTGGATATCCATAATCTTTCAGTATATTTAGTGAGTATGCAAAGGTGTGTGATTTTATAACTCGTGTGCCTTTACCAGTGAAAGGTAAATCCCAACTATCACGATTATTATTAAATTCCATTTCAGGGTCAAAGTATACACCTCTGTGCATGAGTTTTCGACCATTCCAGTATTCTCTCTCAGGTGACCTATCTGTGGTGTTGACACCATCTATGCCTTCAAGTGAGTAGAGATTTTCCTCTACCCACCCTGACCATCTACTGCCTGGCGCACCTGTTACAAGAATATAATCTGTCAACCTACATTTCCTATACCTATGATATAACCAACTATAAAGGTTACAACTGCGACTATGATATGTTTCCAATTATATTGATACATTATTCATGCTCCCCATCAAGTCTACGGCCAGGATTCTGATTAGGAGTATATCCCCACTCCAGAAAAATCTGAGGCTTTTTCTCAGCCACTTTATATGTTGCAACAGTAACAGTAATAGCAGTAAGCAATGCAATGTGACCTAACATAGACCATATAAATCCTGACCAACTACCAATCGCAACACTGAAAGCAATAACCCACATGTATGCAAGAACCTGTAGTATCATGTGTCTCACATGAACATCAGGAATGTTCTTTAGTGGACTGAACCTGTGGTCAAACACAGTATTCCAACAGTCAAATACCCATTTACGCATAATAAATCTCCTTACGTTTAGATAATATCTTTGATTATAACTTATATAACTGGTATTGTCAAGAAATATTTTTTCTATCTTTTTTAGGTCTTATACCTTGCCATACTTGTTCGTCTAGCCATTGATGTTCCATCTCAATGTGATATTTTATATACTTTGTATTCTGGTCTTCTGCGATATCTTTGAATATTCGTTCATCATTATATGCGACAGGAAAATCCAGAGTCTTTGACAACCACTTCAGATATGCACCCCCATAAAGAAAGACTGACTCGGTTGACAGAAAGTTTAAATCTACATCCAAATCATGGTAATAGTTTAGTGCAATCGGTAAAGTAATGTCTTTTCGAACTCTAAGTTGTTGTTGTTTATTGATGTTGCGGTCTCTCACTACGATACAAACCTTTACATCATATCCTGCTTCTTTTGCTTGATTCGTAACACCCTGTATCTTTGGAACTTGTCTCATTCCATCGTAAACAAAGGGGACACTCACATTTGCAACCATGAGTGGATGAGTCAACATATCTTTTGTTTTAAGTGGGTCAATCCAACAATCAGCAAAAGGTTCTTCATCACTTGGTATCCAATACTTGTTACCAAAGTCCCATCCTTTTACGTCAGGATGATAACTAAACATCTTACTGAACAGATGATTACCTGACCCCTGCGGCCCTGTTATAATAATAAGTTTCTTAGACTCTTTGTTGTCCGACATAGGTTCTCACCTTCAATGGATTTATCTCGTCTGTCGGCCCTGTTCCAGAGTCAGGACTGAATACAAATAATGTTACATCTTCACCTCGATTACACATAAAGTTGTGTAATACATTTCTCTCCATAACCCAACAATCCCCTGCCTTGATAGCAAACTTTCTGTCATGGTCAAGTTCAATCAAACCTCTACCCGAAAGCACGAGACCTATGCGTTGACTTGGATGAGTATGTAGAGTTTGTTGCATACCAGCAGGGAAATGAACATAGTTGATTACAGGTAATCCTAGTCGGCCTGGATTTACTGCGGTAGAATTAGTTCCACCATCCATGTATGACAGATTGCCTTCTCCATTATCGTGTGGTATAAACATGCGTTCATCGTTCATGGATAAACCATAAAATTTTATGTGAGCAAACATAGAATTATCATCATGTGTCTCAACAACAAATTCTTTACCTGTTTGTCCAGCAAAGTCATTACTATTGATTGACCAACCATTATTTACATTGATACTACAACCTTTACCCATCAAATAACTTGTTCCTAAAAACTCGTCATTATTAATATAAGTAGTGCCTTTACCTTTCGCAACTTGAATATCATAATTCCATATGTCACGAACTCTATATGTTTCTGCATTTTCAATCTGTTTCATAACAATCCTATCACTTCTTTAATTTTGTTAGGTATAAATGGCATCGACATTCTTTCAGGATGCCAAACAATAGCACATATATTGTCCTTCATCCAAGACTCAATGTTACCACTTTCATCAAGATATAAGTATACACTATTTGGGGGCTGTTTGTCAATACAAATATTATGAAAACTATTGACTCTTACATGAGTTGGTGCATCTCCATATACGAGATGTTCAACATTAAGATGACCCTCACATTCCTTTGTGCTACCACCAAGTATCTCTGTAAGTAGAAACGCACCATGACAAACACCTAAAATAGGCTTGTTCATTTTAGACATTTCGGTTGCAAGTGATACTTCTGTGGTGATGCGAATCTCTTCGTTACCTCCACCTGTAATTATGAGAAGGTCGAGAGACTTCGCAAGGGATTCATAATCTAAGTCTTCACGATTTGGAATGGGAATAAGTTCATGACCCTGTAAAAGTCGATACCAACCATGCTCTAGAGAGTCATAAACTTGTCCATTGTGCGTGAGAACTCGTTGAGTGAGTCCTACTTTCATTTACCAACCGTAGGCTGCGTTTACGAGTTCTCGTGAACCTTTTGCTTCGACTGTATTCGCACATGAGATTTCAAATAGGTCTTTACGCATGGCTTCTACGATACGAAGAACACGACTCTGTGTTTTCTTATCGGTTGCAACTTTGCGTAGTTTGTATCCACCAATACCACTATGGAAACCCTCATCCTTTGCAATCTCACGATAACGACCAGAGATAAAACTATCTTCGATAGTGTCTGCCATCTGATTCCAGACTGCCTCTGCACGACCTTCCGCAACCAATTGATATGCGGCAAGGACTGCTTCGTCATTCTCTGCGTCATACTTCTCTAACAGAGACGCACCCTTTGCGGTGTCCATCTCACGTTCTTTCCGAATTGCTTGCGCCGCATCTACTTCCTCACCAGTGATATGTTCGATAACTTCCTTGACCATACGATAGTGCTTTGCTTCATCGGCTGCTTGTTTTGAAAGCAATTCTAATTCTCTTGGGTCTGCATCATCGTCTGCACTAGCAATCTGTGCAGAGATTTCAGACATGTTCATACGTTCATTGACCATACGACCAATGAAGTGGTCAACCATTTCTTCTTTAGAAAGGTCACCTTCGAAGTATGCCTTGACATTCATCTTGGATGCTTCGAACAATGCTTGGTTTTCGTTGCGAATTTTCTTCACAAAATCTTGAGGTTTCAACATTATTTTCTCCTGTTCAATCTATTTATATATTTATACTATTAGAACTTAAAGGTTAATTCAGTTCCAAGGAAAACTGATTTTGTATTCCAATCATCATCAAAATTCTTTTCACCGAAGATACCAAACGATACATTATCAGTAAGTTTATACTCACAACCGAGACGATTCTGAGAACCTGAGAAGTCTCCATTATCTCGACCATCTTGGTCAAATGATAGTTTTGGAGCAACCCAAATATAACCACTTAGATTGTTAGTGATTTTTTGTTTATATTGCCATCTCACCCAGAGACTCAGAAAATCATCTTTTCCTTTCTTCTCGAAATAACGATATTCGAGACGAGGCACAAATTTTAAATTTCCAAGTGTGATAAGAGAAGGTGAGTTCAAACGAAGACGATGTTCAACATTTCCCTTATTCTCCTGATAACGATAGGCATATCCAACCTTGCCTGGCTTGTAATCAATTTGAGTCATCCATTTATCAAGATTCTTATGACCTCGATATGCAATGGACGCATTACCAAATTTAGCTTTCACATTATGTTGACTAAAATTATCCAATGCGTAGGCTGGATTACAACTGAATAACGCAATCGCAATAAACATAACAACAAAAAATATATAAAGATAACTAATTGATTTCATATTTCTATCCTATCAAAAAAAGAACTAAGTAAATTATCGTTTCTTTTTGTATATTCTTTTATTTCTTCTTTATATTCATCAAAGATTGTATTAGTATCTATGCCTTTGATAAACAACTTTTCATATTGTATTACATGAACCTGTGTATACCTTTTCATATTCTCAAGGTCATAAGAACAATCAAGTTTATCAACCTCATCAATGTTAGTCAGGTCTTTGACATCCTTCACCGTATTGATACCTTCCTTATACAGTTGACAATTATCATACATGCGAAGATATTGATTTCGAACATAGTCATGACTTGGTTTGACATTATTAGTGACCCAGTGAACCACAGGAGAACTGTATTTACTCAGATAAGGAAAGTCAGATAAATCTAAGTTAGATTCATCAATTCGTTTTACGATATCAGGATGTGCGTAGTCACCATTGAGATACTTCTTATAAAATCTCAAATCAAATACATAGTCGTAGGCCTCATTCTCGGATATGTCTATCTGATAAACTTCGGGACACTCTACATGAGGTAGAAAACGACAGATGTATGATTTTGCAAACATAATACTTTTCTCGTTGTAATATTGAGAAGATATCTCTGACCCTTCTTCACAGTATACAAGATGAGGTGAACCCATATACTCGTTTGACTTTGGAGAACTTACACAGCCGGGATTTGTTTCCCACTCACCACTTCCATCTAGTAGTTCACTTAGAAACATCAGTGATGTGCCAGAGACACCACACATACCCATTCGTATCTTTGGTTTATCCATTGATTTGTTTCATCAGTTCTTCAACGTTCTCACCCGAATTGGGTAACTTGTCTTTGAGAAAGAAATGAACAAAGTGACATTCGTCTATATTGCGAACTGCACTATAAAGTCCATTCCATTTGTTACTCATGTGTTTGGTTGGAATGTTGTATCTCTTGAGAAAGTAGTTCAACAATGTCTGGTCGGTAGACCACTTCCATGCACCTTGACCATCAACAAAGTCTTTGAACTCCATACGCATTAGAAAGTCATATGGTTTCTGTCCTTTGAGATAAGGTTTGAATGATTTACAATTCAGCAGAATCAGACCCATATTGAAGAACTCAAATCCAAACTCATTCGGTTTGAAGTCAAGTGAACTTCGACCATGTAGATTACCATACTGCATATGAGAGTAATTAATAATTTTGTTTTTATACCAATCCGTGATTTTCATTTCACGTTCGCATACCGCACCGAATGCATGTTCTGTCAAAAAGTCATCGAATATATTTGGTGCATCGGTGCGAATATAGATGTCTGCATCCACGATTGCAATCTGGTCGTAGTTGTCTAGATATTCAAATGCATTCTCTTTCTCATAGATAGGTAGATATCCACCATACTTCATATATGACTCTTCACTACGATTAGTCGAAAAGATATCGGGTTTGATACGCAACTTAGGTTCAGTCAATACAATGTGTTTGATATCATACTTCTCACAATAGTTTGAGACTGATTCAATACAATGTTCATACAGTTTGGACGGTTTACCTACCGCAACTTGAAATATCATTCTCTTCATTTTCTCTTCCTTCTTTTATTACTATACCACTGAATTGTTTCATCTACTTCTTCATCATAGAATAGTCTGTGTTCAATCGTAGAATCTGCCCAATCAGCATTCACAGGCCAATAACTCTTTCTCTTTTTAGCTTCTTTTCTCACAAAATGTGTGCGTGTTCTTATATCACCCCTTTGACTGTCACAATGTTTCATTATATAATCATACATATGTGCATCGGGATTTAGTCTTACAACAAACGGATTGTCATCATACTGCAAGTGACCCTTTAAAAATCTTCGTAAAAGTGCAGGATGAAAAAAAGCTGCACCAAGTATATTTCTAGTCATCATATAAAAGTCATGATTCATACATGGTATATACTTACGTCTTAGTTTTGCGTCATGTTCACATATAATCGTTGGTTCATCCCCCGAAGCAACTTGTCTCCATGCTTTGACGTGACTATACCAAACTGCTTTCTCCGTATCAGAAAATATACCCTCGAATTTAAATCCTTTGTCTTTTTGTAACTCCTGTCTTCTTTTTTCAACTGAACGAATAGTAATTTTGTAAGCAAATCTGATTTGTGGGTCTTCGAATGTGTGTATGGTCTCAGGTGTGATTGCATCCATATAAGTTACACTGTAACCTCGTTTCTCCCAAGTTTTTCTACTTTCCTCTGCATACTCTTCACTTTTTTCGTGACCCTTCATTCTAATCATCAATACAGGAGGTCTATATTGACTCTCTGTAATCATAATAATTTTGCCTTACTTAGTTTTTCCCAAGTCTCATAATCACCTTCAAGATTTCTCACGATTGATACAAGACCATCTATATTAACATGTTTTCGTTGATTTGTCAACAGTTGATGCCAACCCCATTCAGCAGGATAAAGTTTTTTACTTGCCAACAGACTATTGGCCTTTCCATTATAGTCTTCTTTTTTAAATCCAATCATAAAATCAAAAAGAAAATTATTATAACAAACTAATTCAGATTCCTCTTGATATCCTTGAGGTTTGTTGTTTTCAAAATAATATTTGTTAAGTAATCGTCTCTCTCGATACCTGTCATACCTCAATCTATAATGGCCAGTCTTTCCATGATGAAATTCATGTCGAGTCAGAAAGTTATATCCAACAACATTTTCATCTACCATCTCCTGTGCTTTGTTCAAGTCAAAGTTATCACTTATGACCGCATCCCATCGAGTTCGAAAATAGTAATCATATGATTTCTCAATTGACTCGAAAAGATAATGAAATCCAATCAACTGCATTTGTCGTTGAGGTTTCTTTATTTTAAATTTTATCTGTTGATTTTCACTAATGTATTCGTCTTGAATTGCAACACGATAAGGATTGTAGTTACTCACAGGTTGGGTCATCCATAATATATCTTCATTCACCTTTTTCATAATATATCGATTTTGAGGTGTATCCCAACACTGATAATAAAAGTCACAACCTTCAAACTTTTCCTTTATTTTATCCAGACAGGATTGTAACATGAATCGTTGAAGTTGAGATGGATATATGCCTGTGACCAATACTGCGGTTTTATTTTCGATAGTCATTTAATGTAAACTCAGTTCCATACATATGATAACGAGAACGGCCGTGATTTGTATAAACTAAAACCTCAGTGTCATCAATGAGAAAATCACAATCACGACAATAATCAGGATAGTCTCCATTAATGTGACCTTCTCGTAGGTTAGTGTATTCTTTACCATACCAAATTTCTTCAATAGTATTCTCAGACGTGTAACCAAGCACGGCTTCTTCATCTCTTCCCAGAACTTGACAGCAAGGAGCCACTGCCCCAAATTTACCATCAAGCCCCCCAGCACGAATAACGATATCAGGACTAAAAGGTCTACCACAGGTTTTTTTCTCCCCTTCTCTATTATACAAAGGTTGATACATACCAGACCAGTTGTGCATTCTCCAGATTTCGGTTACACAACCAATGTGTTCTACAATACCTTTGTATCGTTCTAATTGTTCGTCTTGGTATTTAGTATCGGTAATAAGATGATATGTTCCGACCTTACAATCTTTATCGGTTGCATATTCGTTCATATCCTTTGCGTTCTGAATGACCTTCTCAAAATTAGGGGAACTCATCCACTTTTGATATTCTTCGTTGTTACTTCCTATGATTGAAAAACGAAAGAAGTTGAGTCCTGCATCAACACAATCTTTCATGAACTGACCCTGCATTCTGAATCCGTTTGAAAAGATTACAGACTCACATCCATACTTTCTCACTATCTCAAGATAATTTGGTAGATTAGAATTAAGTGTTGCTTCACCTGAACCATCTAGATTCACAACACGAAGTCCATGTTCTGCACAATCCGCAATATTGTCCTCGAACTCATCAAGAGACATCTTTCTCAGAAAGTCTTTATGTCTGCCTGGCTTACCATCCGCACCTCTTTGTTGAGGACACATCTGACAAGAATAATTACACCCACCATTTATCTCGATGACTGCTCTATCAATATTCATGGTGACTTTTATGCTCTGTTATTTTAGAATCACTTAGTTTATCTATGAGTTTCTTAATACGAGCCCTTTCATCATTTAACATATACACTAGTCTTGCAAGAGTAACAAAATCAGATGTAAATGATTTAGTCTTTTCACACAATCTCTTCTCGTCCTCAATCTCCCATAGTTGTGCATTGATTGATTTGAGAATATTCTTTAGATGCTCAATCTTAAAGTCTGGAATATATGCTTCGTTTAGTATCTCAAACTCAGACTGAACAGGTAGACCCTTATCTAGTTTTATTTCTAGAATAGTGAGTTTGTCAATCAACTCACCCATACTGACTTGTATCTCAATCATAATATTTCTTTATTCTCTTTAGATATTGATTTGCTGTTGTTTTCATCATACCAAGAGTAGGTGCAAAGACATCTGGAGAGCCATCACCGATAGCCTTCTTATATCTCCAACTACTATGTTTCTTCACTGCGTTAGGAGTGTTATAAGTAGTTACACCTTCCCATGAAGGAATGAGCATTGGTTTTGCAAAGTTTCTTGCAATGTAGTGCCACATTCCATCATAACACAGAATAAAGTTTGCTTCTTGGATTTGTTTATATGCATCACGAATCGGAGTCCTGTAAGTTAATTCTACAGTTATCCAACCCTCCCAAGAAAGCATCTTAATTATATCATACCAATCCTCATTTGTCAAGACTCTTTTCCATTTTCTTGGGGATTCACTATTATGAGTCGGTGTCCAGACTACTATTTTCTTCTTTGAAGGGACAAATTGGTCTTTGGAGAATATCCAGTGACATGACGGCCAACCATCTGGTTCATATGTATTTGACTCGAAGTAAAAACGAGCTTTGTTATTATCAGGATTCTTGTTATCAGAACAAAACAAATCAGAATCAAAGACATGCGTCAACTTCACTCTTTCATGGTTATGATAACGAGAGTGTATCCAATCTGTTCTTTGAACAATTGTTTCAGGGTCTTTAGGATGTGTTAGATAGTCCTCACCATGAGGCCAGTGCATCTCAAGATGAACTTCTTGATTAGTATCGTGAGCATGTTGATGTGCTGTGTTCAAACCACGCATGGAGTCACCTATACCCCATGTGCCACGCCATTGTATACGTTCCATTATCTTCTTCTTTGTTGTCTCATTATATTATATAAACTTTTTGTTTTGCCACCCATGACAAATTTGTTTGGACATTGGTCTTCATAATATATTTGGTGTCTCTCATATTGTTCGCCACATTTATATTTACATCGTTTCACTAATACACCAGAGACTCCATCCATGTAAGCATGAGTGACACCAACCCAAACAAGCGCACATATTGTTCCTGACATTACTTACCTTTTGTTATAGCATCTTTTGCGTAGAATGCTGCAACGATAGCAGCAACAGATACGAAGTATGTGGGAGCCATATCACCTAATATGTTTGCCGCTGTATCAAGTCCTATGAGATTTGCCAATACAACAGCGAAGGGATACAACAACATTCCAAAGAGAGCGAACCATGCCATCTTTCTTTGAGAGTCACGCATCGCATCTGCATCTTCGAGTTCTTTGCGTCTGAACTCCAAGTGCATATTTAGTTCTGCCTCACTTATATGACCATCATCATTTAAGTCTGCGCCAGCCAAAGTGCCATCACTGTCAACTGTTATTTTTTGTTTTTGTATGCTTATTTCAGCCATTTTTATCTCCTAGTTTATGTATAGGTGTTCCTTTAGCATATATTGATTCTTCATAGTCCACTATCCACCTGTCCCACTTCTCTGAGACTAGATGATTTGATAAGTATATATCCCAATCAAAAGAGATTACTGTTTTCTTTTCCTCATCGATTGGTGGACATGCATGTAACATATGAGAAGGAAACAATATAAAGTCACCTTCTTTCGCATCTATCTCAACAGACTTGTCCCAGAAACTTGTTACATATTTCTTCTTCGGCATCTCTAGATAGTAGACTCCCGACATATTGGTTTGTCCATGAGTATGCCATCCATTACCCTTTGAGTTTCGAACACGAGAAAACCAACACTGACGAAACTCTGCCATGTCGCATCCATAGTGTTCCTTTGCACAATTGATGAGATATGGTTGTATCAGTTGTCGAAACTTTTTTTCGTAGAGTTTCTCGTTGAGGTGGTGGTCTGCCCAGTGAATACCCTTGTGTATTTCAATATCATCTCTTGTTTCACATAACTGGTCGATTGCCAGCATGAGCTCATCTGCATATTCGTCATGTTCTTTTAGATTATATAATTTGACAGGATTAGTCATTTTTCCAATTCTTTTCAAACTCAGGTGGTAGATAGTGCATATCCCACGAAAATACAATTGCGGTCTTTCCATCCTCGTAAACAGGTGGACAACGATGAATAAAACTTGAGGGAAATAGAATTAGGTCACCCTCTTTGGCCGGGATGTCCATATCAATCTTGAACTCGGTTACACAATAATCAGGCATATCTAGTAGATATACACCTGACATATTCACACCTGCGTGAGTGTGCCAACCAAATCCATTCTTGAGACGATATCTCGAAAACCAAACTCTATTTATGGTAACAATATTACAATAAAACTTCTCGGCATATCTCTGTAAATATGGTTTGAGAAACTCTTTGAATTTGTCTTCGTAGATTCGATTTGTTTCTGAATACTTTTCACCATAGTGATTTGAGAAAGGGTGGCCATAACCTTTCTCATTCTTACCATCGAAGAGTTGCATATCTTTATGATTAGGTGCATTTTGATAATCTCCCCAATGCTTGTCAGGCGTAAGTGTCATTTTAGGGTCAAGGGCAATCATTTCGTCAATCGCCCACATAAAAGATTCCGCATGTTCTTCATGTTCTTCAAATCTTACGACTTGAATTACATCTTCAATTGGGAACTTAGGTTTTTCAGAGAGTTCTTTTCCTACTTCAAAATTACCATCATTCGGCCGTGATATACTCATATATCTCTTTCCAATTCTTCATCAATGGAAACTTTTCATTATCCATATTGAACGTGTGTTCCATCAGAATTGATTCGAGACCGAAACTATCACCGCACTCTGCGTTCTCAACCTTGTCTTCAATCCAGATGTATTCTTTGTCTTTGTATTTAGACAATTCTTCATCCTTATCTGCACCAGTGTCGAGATAGATAAATTTTTCAAAAGCAGTTTTGCCAAACAACTTCTTGATATTCTTTGTCCGAAGCCGTTGAGCATTTTGGTCATTACTCATACTTGTGATGAGGTGAAAGACATAACCTTTTTCGTGTAGTTTTCTTACATATTCAACTGCATCCCGAAGAGGGGGAAGAAATCCCATTGCGGCACTTTGGTTGAACATCTTTACAAGTTTCTTACCTTCTTCTTTGGTAATGTAGTATTTGTCAGCGACATCATAGACATCGTAACAACCTTCACGCTTTTCGTATCCCATCTGTTCCATCCAGACGTGAAACGCATATTCCCAGTTCAGGAGAACTCCATCACAATCGGTAAGAATCACTTTATTCATATCATTTCCTTTCTTATTAATCATTATATACTACCTTTATACCACATAAAACACGATATGTCAAGTCTTTTTACTCAATTAATCCCTCTTTATATACTGTCTTACCATTCTCTTTCATGGCGGTCAGAATTGACCTACGATTGAGTGTCACTCTTGCGAATGATACATGAACCCAACCAGAATCAGGAACGCCGGGCGTATAGAACTCAAGGATGAGTTGGTCAAAGTCTAGATTATCCTTTATCCACACCGCAACGTCATAGTTACTATTTCCTATACATTCGATATCTACTGCCTCACCCTTACAATGTTGAGAGTGAGATGACCCTCCGACTGCTTCATTGAGTTCGGGTGAACGATATCCACTATTGATTTTTGTAGGCCCAAAGTAGTCACGAACAGGTTGAACAATATTTTTAAACAACGCCTCTGCGTTCTCTAGATGTTCTCCTTGAGGTGTATTGTCGATATCCAAACGAGTTGCAGTCATTGACTTGGTAAATTCTTTGAGTGTAAAGTTTTTAGATAGTTGCATTTTTTCTCTCCAACATTTCTTTTGTCATTATATAGTCTCTAACAAATCCTGACCTTACAATGTCAGTCCAGTTAAATTCAATTATTGAAAAATCTTTTAGTTGTTCCATGATATTCATGAAGTGCAGAACACCATTCTTATCTGTTTCTTTTGTAAGGTCTGACTGATAGTAGTCTCCACTGAATATGACTTTGGTATTACGTCCGACTCGTGTAATGATTGAGTCAAGTTCATGAAAGGTAAGATTCTGCATTTCATCAATTAACAGAACACAATCATCCAGAGTGATACCACGAATAAAAGACGTTGACATAAAAGAGAGTTGACCCTGACTTTCTAACATATCAAATGCGTTTCTATCGTTGAATAGTTCATTTGTGATAGAACGATATGGTGCAGTGTATGCATCTACCTTTTCTTCAATAGAGCCAGGCAGGTAACCCATTTCTCGTGTTGGAACAACACTTCTTACGATAACAAGTTTATTCTGTTCCCAAGACTTATCTAAGACAGACTCAAGTCCAAGATACATTCCGATAAATGTTTTCCCTGTTCCTGCACTACCGCATAGAACTAGGTTGTCACCCTCATCCCAAGCCTCGTAAGCAATCTTTTGATTATTTGTAATTGGTTCATAGGATAACAAATTATCCATTCTAAGTTTTTTCACAGTATATCCATGTTTTGTGCAATGATTGTTTTTCTTCCCTGATTGACTTGAGGTGACCTATGTCTCACCATAGCAGGAAACATTACAAGGTCACCTTCTTTTACTTCAATGTCAAATCCCCAAAATTGAGTCGCATCCTTTGGTGTTCCCTCAAGTAGATACACACATGACACATTTGTTCCTGTATGGGTGTGCCAACCAAAATCAGCCCCATCATAATATTGAGCATACCAAGTGTTATGTTCTCTTAGTTTGTTACATCCAAAAGATTGCATATACTGTTTTATGTAGGGATTGACCATCTGTCTCCAGATTTGTCTGTATGGTTGGAAAGGATTTTTCTTTTGATTGTCGTGTATCTTGTAGTCTGTATGTGACATGTTCGCATATCCACAGGGACTACGTTCAATACAATGTTCAATCATCGTCATCAGTTGGTCAAAGTTCTCCTCATGTGTTTCAATGGGATAGACCTTTATGAAGTCGTTCATACCTTGATGGAGTTTCCAGAACCCGAA
>VMHT01161816.1_pt1 | contig 43215 bp, 58 predicted proteins | sample 4693611 | NCBI WGS metagenome assembly VMHT01 (sample SAMN12280063, study PRJNA550983) | marine metagenome | isolation source: seawater sampled from same location over 5 years 0.02-0.2 micron viral filtrate | place: USA: collected off the coast of southern California halfway between the port... ...
ATTGGCCAGTGTATATAACCTACGGTCGATTGTGTGAGTGAATTGAGTTCATAGTATTTGTTGGTTGTGTCGCGTCCAGACGAAGAACCGCCCGATGTACCACTAAAAGTGGTTGTCGATTCTTGGTCATCGTATAGTATGACGGAATTGTGGGTGATGGGATTGGATACTGCGTCCACCCCGGCCGAACCCTGTGCGTCAATTTTAAATTGCGGACTGGCCACACCAAATCCTGTATAACCACTGGCCGCACCAAAAACGAGGTGATTGGCTTCTCCCACCGAAGAAATCACACCACCGGTGCCGGTAGTCTTAATTCGTAAATCATAGTCGTCCGTAAAAGCACCCTTCAAATCCATGACGGCACCGCCCGGACCCCCGATTTCCATTGTTGCGGAATTTAAGTTAGATTGAAGTATAAATCCGGCATCCGGACCATGAACGTGCAAACGCTCGTCCGGAGAGGCCGTACCTATACCAACATTGCTCAACGTCGATAAAGCCGTCGTTACATTTACCCCTTGAACCTCAATAGAGGGAACCCGTAATGTGGCATTCTCAACATTCAGGATACCATCCGGTGTAACTATTGACATTTAATATACCGTGACAAAAAATTTATGATGATTTCCCACCTGCTGATATTACAATCTTACCATATAACATATGTACTCACTTTTATGTACCCCCATAGTGACGGTACCCCAAAACGTAATCATGGTAAAAGAGTGTCGGATAGTTACTATTTTTGAGACGGAGAGGAAAAATACATATCAATTGAACATGCTCGGCGCACCACCCATAAATGTATTACCTCCTGAGTATGATGAGATCGATGGATCGACCATATCCAAGTCGATATATGAAGATGACGAGGTTCTCTCATTTTCATATCCAGATGAAGAGACCGAAGAATATGAAGATGAAGATGAATATACGATCGAATACATAGACGAAAAATAATATACATATATATCAAATGAAACACGCGGTGGCCATCATTCTCTCCGTGATTTTGGGATCCGCGTATTATATCATGATGGAAAAATCCATTCCCACAGAAGCAAATTGTAGTTATCTCGCGACGCCGATGACCGATTTCTTGGCGTTCTTGTGGGGATTCATGGTCGTGGGATACGGTATTAAATATGATAATTCCATTCTAACGGCGCTCGGTGCGACCGTCGTGGTAGAACACGTGTGGCAATTAAAAAGAAAAGGGATAAAACAGTTACGTAAATAAATACATTTTACATGTGGGACGCACATCTAAAAAGTAATCTCTCTTGGCAGGATTCGAACCTACGACGTTGTGGTTAACAGCCACACACTCTAAACCAACTGAGTTACAAGAGAATGTCCGGCCTACCCGATTCGAACGGGTGACCCGCTGATAACAATTTTTACATTGCAAATTTAGTATTATGTACTACAGTCAGCTGCTCTTCCATCTGAGCTAAGGCCGGGTAAGCTTCTAACAGGGATCGAACCTGTGGCGGTGGATTCAAAGTCCACTGTGTTCCCACTACACCATAGAAGCTTTAGTATTGTCTCCGGTGTCATCTTTAAGTTCATTATTGTATTTCATGCCCATGAGAGTTATAGTAAATAACCCAGCTGAGCTGTTAGCGACGATCATCGGAACTACGTCATAATATACAGAATAAATGAGTCCCATCACACTGGCGGTGACATTTAATCCTAAAAAGTAATAATTGATAGCGTGTGTGTCCTTCGTTTTATGTACATGAACTACTTGTGGAACGAACATGATAGCTATCATGATCGAACTCACCAATCCAATAACATCTATAGAATTCATCTTATGTTTTATAGATGTGATATGTTTAAGTAGGATATGTTACGCAACGCCTAGAATATTATTTTAGAGAATGTACGGCTTCTTCTCGCGCTCTTCCTTCGTGCGCAATAATTGTGTAACCGCGAGGAATGCGATGGCAACGAAAATAGCATTTTCCTTGTCGCGCGTGGTGGCAAAGGCCATGAGCAAGAACGTGACAAACTTACCGACCTTATTGTTGAGAACCTTGTCGATGATAGCCGGCTTATCGGTAATGCCACGCAAACCAAACATGGTGTGCATCAACATGATCATACCGAAAATAAACGGACCGTTGATAAACTTATCGAGCGCCGGAAAATAGTTGAAGCCCTCTCCGTGAAGGGCAAGTCCGGCGAGTGCCGAAACTAGCATCATCACCAAGACAATCTGATTGCTGAAGATGGACATTGTTTTATACTGTATATAATTATTATTTTTTTTAAATTTGCTGATGACGGGGATCGAACCCGCGAATCTCCTGCTTACAAGGCAGGCGCCTTACCACTTAGCTACATCAGCTTTATCATGATGACAAATGTACTGTACTCTTTAATACACTACCGGGGAGTATTCTTCCAGTGGCGTGTAGTGTCCAGCATCTCGGATGAAATTCCGGTTTTTCATGGAGTGGAAAAACGCTTCTTCTCCCATCCGGGCACACAGTAATGAATCGTATAGACCTGGTTTCGTGGCTCCTATCATGGAACCGGGTTTGATGAATTTACATTCGATTTCATATTTTTCATGGAGAGTTTTCGATACGTCTTCATAATTACTTCCTCTGGAGGCGATAATAACGGCAAACCGTCCATTAGATATGTACTTTCTATACACATGATCCGCAAAAAATGGATCTTCGGGTAAATCGGGAATAAGAACTTTATCTATTTTTTTAGTATTTCTGTAATATGTGTGTTTAGCCAAATTTCCCGTTTCGTCTTCGGGCGTCTCGAGTATAACGATAGATTTAGATGTATTGGCTTCAACGTAAGCCAAATTAACAAATTCACCTAATACCTTAATGGTCGTTTGAAATCCAAAAGATTCCAAACAACTAATATCATTCGTGAATCCCTTTGCCAAACATATCACGTTTGTAGAAACTCGCTCATCTTGTATAATTTGTCTCGCGCGACTGATCGTAATTGCTCCACCTATACAATATAATTTATCCAATTCGGAGATTTCAGAAATAGCCGTATCCATGTTAAGATCCTCTCTGGACATGTGTAATATAGAACCGGCGTCGTCCGTTAGCATGTCTGGTGATAGTTCCATTTTCATGCCACAATTTAACCCGGCAAACCCTTCTTTGTATCCATACACAATATTTCCAAATTTAAGCTCCCGTAGGGCTAAACTCTTTATTGCGGTATTGACACCCGGACAGGTGTGTCCGGCAGTTAATATTCCAACTTTATGTGATAGGGTGTTAATCATGTGCTAATCTAAACAGGAATGTTATCTTTAGATGTATTTCTTACGTGCGCGTTAGATACTTCTTCGTCCTCGTCGGGGTTCCGTGCGTTGAATACACTTTTTCTCGATATCGCCCCGAGCCACTTTGCGACAGATTTTTTAGATGTCCGATCCCCACATAACTGATCATCCCCGACACTCACCAGTACATTCAAGCCGTTACACACATCTGGTTTATTTTCTTTTGTGGGAAATTCAACATTAAAGGCCATTATCGATACATTAGGTAAATCTGGACTATCATCTAATAAACGATCGTACTCATATCTACATTTTTGAAAGAACTCTCCGACATTTTGTCTGTGTTCGCGTTGAAGGGAAAGTTCCATTTCAACGTTTCTATAAAACTTAGAATATTGAACGCAAGCGAGTGAATGGCGTCCGGCGAGAGTATTACTCCCGGAAAACTTCAATATAGATGTCAGAATACCCGCTATCACATTCAAAAAAGCAAACAGATACTGCGCTATCATGATATTCGTTTTACTCGCCGAAGATAAGTCATCAGAACCACTGGGATTTAGAACCGCAAAACCTCCCACACCCGTGATGGAAGAAATAATTATGGATGGATACGATAGGTGATTGTTTTGTCTATTATAATGAACTCGGGCGTGGTTATGTAACCAGCGATACCCCGCACTTTTTTCAGCCCAGTTCAATAACAGTTGTTCTTGTTTATTACACCACTTCATGTCTGTGTCCTCTTTTCCTGATGATGTACTGCCTTTAGAATCCACGTGTTTTATGGGTGGATGATCCATGACTAATTTTAGCGCAGATATTTTTCCAATTCTGGTTTCATTTCACTGATCCACCATTTTTTCTTTTTAGGATCCCATCTACACCCATACTTTTTTGCCTGATCCTTATCGGAAAATGGAACATTTAAGTATGTTCTATTCATCATGGTTTCTAGCTTATTCCCAAGAAATATAGACTCCGTGGGTTTAGCATAAGAACAGTGTGTCAATCCAATAGCCATATTAGCAAGTCTGTCGGCGTTTTCATTCCCCATGGAATGAACGTCATCTTTACCCGTGTGAGCTTTGATGTGTTTGAATAGTATCTGACTTTCCTTAAATGGTGAATTACGCCTATATAATTCATACGCTTTTCTAACCATATCCTTGTTGGGAATATCCTTCGACCATCCCGCCACCGCACATTTTTCGCCGTACGTCGTTACGCATCTAATCGCATAAATAGAATCAGATACAATTGTGACGACTTTACCCTTTTCCAAGTCGCCTTTTATAATTGTATATGCCTCTATAATAGCACCCAATTCCGCTGTATTGTTCGATTGTTTTCCTTCCACCTTTCTTGATACGTTACGTGGATCATCATCACCGAAATAAATGCCCATACCAGCCATTGCGTTCGTTTGGCCGTTATTGGCGCACGCACCATCTGTGTATACATAGTAATCACTAGTCATCTTTCATTTCAACGCCCGAAACCTTTAATTCTTTTAACTTTTCATACAAAATTGTATAACAATCCTTCTCCGGGGCCGTAGATGAATCCACGCGCACTAATTTATGAGAAAATGGCTTTGTACCAGAATCACGCGCGGACTTACTGACCCAATACTGAAAGATTCCCTCTGTGCGATAAACAATACCATTCGTGGGATCGTTTATCTTTTGTTGATGAACTTCGGTATCCGCCAAAGACATATAATAACTAGTGAGTTCGAAGCCGTTATCAGTCGTGATAGGATCTGGTGGTGTAGCGACAACACCCATTTTATTATAAAATAACATAAAAAGTTTAAGCCCCTTCTGGATAATGGAACGTCTGGCTATATGTTCAAAACTTTTTTATGATAGAGATGTCATAGAAAAGCATAAAAAGATACTAGAACTAGAAAAACAGATTGATAATCTCAAGAATGAATTAAAAGAACCCAGAAGCTTCTTCCACTCGCGAGATCAATGGGATTTCTTCAAACAAGTGATGTATGATGATATAAAAGAAACCATAGAACGATGTATATTTAACGACCATGAATATGATCACATGGAATGGATAGGACTCACTCCTATACAAGAGATACAAATCGGGGGTTGCATAGAAAAACATTTAGTGAGACTCACCGAACAAAAAATATGGCCAGATAGGATTGCGCATGATGTTATCATGTATAGCCTAAAAGCTATGTTTGAGAGCTTACATAGCACAAATCAGTGGATGTATATATATCACACGATGTCTAGGTCGGAACTGGCCGATATGATATATAAACACATTACGTGGCTTCTCGATGACGAAACACACAGTCCAAATATATTAGAAAAAATACCCATATTCGAATGTAAGCAGTGTCAAGAAGAAACGGACTTTATAAACGAAAAGGACATATGCGTTGTTTGCGAATACGAAAACGGAATTTAGTTTATTTTTAAAAATTGTATGCGAATCAGTTTTTAAAAATTTTTTATTTTTTTTATTTTTTATTTTTTAACACGCGATCGATATATTTAAGCTATAATAAGCCTAGTTGGAGAAGGCGAGTCCACCCATACCGGATTGGATGCGGAGGACGTTGTAGTTGGTCGCGAACATGTGGAGGGTCGTCAAACCGCCAGCCTTCGTCTTAACGGCAACTTGGGCATTATCGATCCTCGAAAAATTGCATGTCCCTGTCGGTTGATGTTCCTCCGGTTTGAGAGCGAAGGAATACGAGTAGACACCCGGATACGGAGAACCGGAGTGGTGCTGGAACGGTTGCACTTGGTTGAAGTACTTACCTTGTTGCTCCTTGAAGCGATCTTGGCCATTGAGGACCAATTTGAAGGTATCGAGCGGACCGACCGAGGTGGAGGCAGAGTCCGCACCTTCTTCAGTCCAGCTCGCACCGGAACCGGCCGTACCGTTGGCATTAAGCGTCGGGGCACCGATAGATTCGATCGGGACACAGCCACCTTCCGCCGTGGAGGTCGGATCCAAATCGAGGAGAACCTTACCGTTGGCACCGGCTTGGGTCGTGAAGTTCCACAATTGCGCGCCCGCGGAGCTCGGGCCAGCCAAACACCAGACAAGCTCCTTGACCGGGTGGTTGTAGGACAAGCGGACTTGCTTGGTGGCACCGGCGGTGACGGTGTCCGTACCGGTGTGTTGCACTTGCTCAATCAGGTATTCGTGACCCTTTTGCGCGAAGCGGCGACGCTCCTCGGTATCGAGGTACACGTAGTTGCCCCAGACCTTGAAGGTGGAACCGTCGGTGTATGTAGCGAATTCGGAAGACAAATCAAAGTCGATGCGCACCTCGTGGTATTGCAACGCGATCAGCGGCAAATAGAGACCCGCATTGCGGTTGAAGAAGAACAACAACGGGAGGTAGACCGTACCCGCGGAGGAGGCCACCGGGTTGGAAGTCATCTTACCGTATTGCGCCTTCTTGGAGCCATCGAGGTACAACTCAGAGTACAAACGCCACCAGGTTTGGTAGTGCTTGTCAATGCGTTGTCCACCGATCGACAGTTCGACGTCCTTGATCGCACGCTCGGCAACCCACGCGGAGTCCGCCGTCGCGACACCGGCCGAAACCCCGAGGTTGGACGCAGTCTTGAGTTCGACGTACATGTCGCCGATGAGATCGCCATTACGGGCGACGGTAACGGAGACGCGGCCGTTGTTGGACGCCGTGCCGTTAACCGTTTGTTCGATGTTCTCCATCGCGAAGTTCGTGTGTCGGCGGTAAACCGCTTGGAAGAATGTCACCTTAGGGTTTCCCGTGAGGTAAACATCTTGTGCACCGTAGGCCACTAATTGCATTAAACCACCAGCCATATTGAATTTTTGGTACTGTATACTGAGAAAAAAATTTCGGGTAATTCCGCATTTAGAACAGTGCGAAAAATTATCGCCTGAGTTTTCTCAGTAGAAGTATATGGCAGCCGTTACCGTAAAGACAGAACCCCAAGATGAAGTTGAAGTCGGTGACGAACCGGAAAATGTCTCCCCGGAGGAAAATGTGGAAATCGAAGAAGATGAGGAATTTACAGACGAAGAATTCACAGACGAAGAATCGGAATCCGAGTTGGAAGATGGAGAAATCGGAGACATCGACCTCGACGACGACGAATCTTTGGATTTCTACGGGGGTGAAAACGAAGATGGTGGAATTGAAGATTTGGCGGGATTGATGACAGAACTCATGGCGACCCCCGACGGCGATACAATTTGCACCGCCCTGGTAAATATATCTCAACAACTCGAAGTCCAAAATAAAATTTTAATTAAGATGCTCTCGGTAGTCGCCAACAAAAAATAAGTTAGAAGAATAATCAGTATACGTATCAAGACCCACAGCTATCAATATGGTAACCCACTATATTGATAGAAACCCAGATACGGACAGAGTCTATGAGGAAATTGTGCGAGCCAAAACGCATGAAATGACAGAAGAAGAAATCATAGAGAAACTTGATCAAATGGAATTTGTCTGGAATCTGAAGGAGGGGATGGGGGGAAATTCATCTGCCCTGGGCTATAAACAACTAATGCCCAAGGATGACCTGGGTCCGGATGGAAGACCCATCAAATATGATATGAAAGTCATAGACGAAAAACGGGGAAAATGGATTGGAGCTTTGTCAAACCTATATGCGAGGGTACGGGAATTAAAAATGGGAGACTCTGTACCGAACGAAGGTGGTGATGAAATGGATGCGGATCTTAAAATCTCAAGAAAGGTAAATCGTATCATAGAACAGGTGAAGGATGGATTCAAAAATATAAATTTACATTTAATCGCTCGCCAACGAGCAGAAAACCCAATGCAAGATCCTGAAATGTTTGACGCAGATCCGGCAACTTTTAGAGGCGTCTCGATGGATGATAGTAAAGTAGATGACGCATCTCCATTTCAAAAATGTATTCTGGTCGCCCTGGATAGACTTTACACAAAAAAATATAGAAGGTATAAAACCGATTGTTGCGAACAAATTATATATGATGATCACAATACGAGAGCGTGGAAACCTGCTGAATCAATTGAACAATTCGTGTATAATCTAGGAAGCAAAGAGGAGGATTTTGGGCTGTGGCAAAACCTAACGAGTCACGCATCGACATTTAGAAATCTAATTGATCATCTCACACATTGCCGGGATGTACAATTTCCCCAAATTACAAAAGACCGTCACATGTGGAGTTTTCAAAATGGCGTTTTCATGGGGAAAGTGTGGTGTCCGGATACCGGGTTATATAAATGTGAATTCTATCCGTATGAAAGTGAAAAGTTTAAGTGCCTGGATCCAACAAAGGTGAGTTGTAAATTTTTTGACGTTGCGTTTAATGATTATAATGACGTGGAAGATTGGTATGATATTCCGACGCCACATTTCCAAGGGGTTCTCGATTACCAGAAATTTGAACCAGAGGTGTGTAAATGGATGTATATCATGGGAGGTAGGTTATGTTACAATGTGGGTGAAATGGATGGATGGCAGGTTATTCCGTTTCTAAAAGGGATCGCAAGATCTGGTAAAAGTACCCTAATTACGAAGGTATTCAAAAAATTCTATGGGAGTGATGATGTAAAAACCATGAGCAATAACATAGAAAAGAAGTTCGGTTTAGGATCGATCTATGATGCGCAGATGTTTATTGCCCCCGAAATCAAGGGCGATTTCTGTTTAGAACAGGCTGAATTTCAATCGATGGTCTCTGGTGAAGACGTGAGTGTGGCAATCAAAGGAAAAACCGCTAAAAGTATCGAATGGACATGTCCAGGGGTGCTAGGAGGGAATGAGGTACCAAATTGGAGAGATAATTCCGGGTCGGTTCTTCGTCGTATTCTTCCTTGGAACTTCGCCAAACAAGTAAAGGAAGCCGATACAAAGTTAGATGAAAAGCTAAACGCCGAAATACCAATTATTCTGTTAAAGTGTATCAGAGCATATCTCGAATACAGTCAAAAATACAGTAACAAAGATATATGGAACATCACACCCGAATATTTCAAAATCATACAGAAACAAGTCGCCATGGTTGCGAGTACATTACACAATTTTATGGAATCTACCAGCTTAGTGTATGGTCCAGAATTGTGTTGCCCGCAAAAGATATTTGTACAGGTATTTAACCAGCATTGCCAGAGTAATAACCTAGGGAGACCAAAATTCAACCCCGACTTCTACGCGGGACCATTTTCATCCAGAGACATAGAAGTACGAAATGCGACAGAAACATACGAAGGTCGGATATACCCGATACAACCATTCATATATGGACTAGATGTGGTCAAGGAGTCACTCGAATTTGGTGATGATCATTAGAAAAAAAACATTACTAAATATTAATATGAACATCCCACCGGGTCGGTTCATGCGTAGAGAGATACCCCAAGCCAGACCCGGGGTTGGGGGTGCGCCTCCTATAGATGAATTTCTTAGACAGTCCAATGTAAAAGTCACACAAAATAACTCAAATTCCAATTCCAATTCCAACTATACAGAAGAGAACCTTCGTTTAGCAAATGAGATAGAACGTGAAATGTTAAGAAAACAACACGTCCCCCAGCGATTGGAAAATAAAATCATTAGTAACGCAAACTATGGAAATCTGAACAAAGTGGTAGCGGAGAGCCCATCCAACAACAATGTGGGGAATTTCCGAGAATTTATGTATCTTTCAAACAACGAGAATAATGAAAAATCGCCCAATAAAAATTTAACAGTGAGCAAATTGAATATGGGTATGTTCAACGCAACCGTGAATAAAACATTGGGACCGGGAAATCGAGTGGATTTGATAAGCATATTACGAAAGGTACCAATGCCTAAAACACAAATTTCAAAGGATCTTTATGTAGAAACAAAAGAAATAAAGGGCATATATGGTCAATTTAAAACTGGTTTCACGCACTCTAGACAGTATGGTGCCAAGGGAGATCTGTCTATGCCATTTTTCACCGTACAATTTAACATTCAAGTTTCAACGAATGACGAAACAAAGGGTGCCAGTATAAATATATACAAAAATGGAAAGATTCGTTTTTCTGGGGGTTTCGTGGGTGATAATATAGAAAATCAGGCAGAGGTTATACGAAGCTTCATTGTGGATAACTACACAAACCGTTCCGAATTATTATATAACCCGTTTGAATATAACAATTTAAGTGGGCAGTTTAAAATTAATGGAAACTTTAACAATTTAAACAAAATCGCAAGATCTGCGCATGTGTATGGTTTAGAACTCCACAGCTATGAACCGGAATTGTCACCTTTCTTGTTTATGAAACATAAAATGGCCGGAGATAGAGAACATACGTATATTATATCCAAATCTGGTAATGTTCAGATTTCGGGCGTCGAAACGCCATCTAGGATGCTTCAGGCGTATAATAAGGGTGTTGAGATTGTCAATTTAATGTATCAAGACGGGGAGATATCAGTGACAAAGGCGAAAGTATCCTCCAACAAGAGAAAAAATTCCTCAACCTGTCCCCAAGCTCGGCGTGCTCCGTGTAAGAGTGGATTTGTTGAACGAAAAAACAAGAAGGGATTTAAATGCTGTTACAAAAAGACAAAGTCGAATACAAAGAAAAAGACAAATGTGTCAAAATCTTTACCTATCATTAACGGTGACAGAATAGGGACTAAAAAATGCGAGAGATATTCACAAACAGAATTGTATGACATTGCGAGAAAACTTGGTATCGTCAATATCAAAACAACAACATCAAAGAGTATGTTGTGTCAGATGATCAAAAAGGTTGGGACAGAACGGGCACAGATTGCCACATTTAAAAATGGAGGAAAGGAATACAAACTCACGGGCTCGGGAGGAAAATTCCGGGTTGGTAAGAAATTGGCGAAATTATATACCAAAGCGGATTTAATACGATTTGCTAAGATTATGAAGATTTCGATTAATGAAAAAAATGATAAGGACACGATCGCCAAGAAAATGGAGAAAGAGCGAAATAAACTATCGAATAAAGCGAAAGCAGAAGCGGCAAAACCTAAACCGAAGCCAGTTAATAAAAAGGCGGAAAATATGAAAATAAAATTGGCCGCGAAAAAGACCAAAAATGAACTTAACAAGAAAGAAATGCTCAAACGACGACGTCTCACAAATGAAACCATAAAGAGTGATATAATTGAACTTTATGGGAAAACATGGATAAAAAAATACAAAAACGTGATGGAGCCGATCACCAAGGATGTTAATCGTATGAAAATAGAATTAAATAAACGAATTCAAAATAACCCCAACATACGAACGGACAAGCGATTTAATATATTCCCCAAAGCTGTCTTAGACGCATTCAAAAGAGAGATAGTCGGCATGTGGAAAATGGAAAGGAGGGGAAAACTTAATAAAGAGGTCATTAAACGAAATCTCAACCTTAGAAATGTTCCAAACCGATTGCGTAATAGTTACAAAAACGCGGTAGCCAATTTCGCAACCAGTAAAATAGGTAACAAATTTCCCGGAAAGAAACAGGTAGATAAGTTTAAGAAAACATGGTTAGAACTTAGAAAATAGAATTTTATATAAACATATGAAGGATATTCATAATTCTCTTTTAGAACGTTTAAAACTTGGAAAAGAGAAGTATGGTCATGGAGTGAGAGTGGATTTGGATACACAAACATGGGGAACCCAAAAAAATTCCTGGCTAGAAATGGCATCCGAGGAGTTCTTAGATGGTATAATTTACGTGGCGTGTGATTATATACGAGAAGGACGACAAAATACAAACGAACCCGGTTTAATGAGCAAACTGGAATTTAGATATAGCTACTCGGCGGACTTTCAAGAAGCGGAAGACCCAAAAAAATGGCTAGAAGAACATCGTGAGAAAGATGATAACAATCTCATCATGTATGTAATCAGAAATAGAAAGAGTGTAGAAAGTTATAAACATAAATATTTATTAGAAAGATTGGTTAACATCTTATCTTTTTGTTTATTAAACGACTAGGTTCGGATGTCTGTTTAATATGAATATTATGATAAGAAAAATCAAATGCCGGAAACCTCTCCTTTATTTGACGAGAAATTGAACTCGCTTCCATAGTTCGGGGCACTCCACTACAAACGGAAATTCTCTCGATCTCTAGAAGCCTATCTTCCATATTAACAAATATGCGAAGAGATTCACCTGAAGCGCCCGCATCCTCCATGGTTTTATACATCTTGAAAGATGCTCCATCACTTAAATGGAAATTTTTAGATCCACCTATCTCGGTGATATTAATAGTTCGATCTTTGGTCAGCATCCAAACGACCACTAGGAGAAATAATAATTCGATCATTAATATAGTAATATATTTTAAAAATCATCATCGTTAAAATCAATCTTATCGACTTCATTTAAGCTGGTGGTACTTCCGAGTTTTCCATAATCTCCGACACGCTTTTCAAAGAAATTTGTCTTTCCATCGAGGGATAAGTTTTCCATAAAGTCGAACGGGTTCTTAGAATTATAAATGATAGGAACACCAATCTGCTTCAATAAACGATCACTGACAAATTCGATATACTCACTCATCTTTTGAGAATTCATGCCAATCAACGAACAAGGTAAAGCGTCGATGATAAAACTCTTCTCTATTTCTACGGCCTCACGAACAATTTCGTGAATTCTCTCTTTTTGTGGTTTTTGTTTTAACATATTAAAAAGTTCAACGGCAAATTCCTGGTGCAGACCTTCATCTCGAGAAATTAATTCATTAGAAAAGCATAAGCCGGGAAGCAATCCTCGCTTTTTCAACCAGAAGATAGCACAGAACGAACCGCTAAAGAAAATCCCCTCAACACAAGCAAACGCAAATAGACGTTCGGCGAATGAATTACTTCTATCAAACCACTTCATCGCCCATGATGCTTTGCGTTTTATACACTCAATTTCGTTAATTGCTTCAAATAATTTCTTCTTTTCGGCCGGGTCTGTCACGTATGTATCGATCAATAGACTATATGTCTCCCCATGAACCATTTCATTGTGTTCTTGGTACGCATAGAAACTACGGGCTTCCGGGTATTGAACATCACTCGCAAAATTGTTGTTTATGTTTTCAAAGACAATACCATCCGATCCTGCAAAAAAAGCTAAAATATACTTTAAAAATCTTTTTTCGTTTTCAGATAGTTTGCTCCAATCGTCCCTATCTTTAGAGAAATCAATCTCTTCCGCGGTCCAGTTTGATAATTGCGCCTTTTTATACATAGACCAAAGATTTTCATGTTTAATTGGGAATACAGTAAATCTATTCAAGGTTGGATATAACATCGGTTCAAATTCCTCCTCAGTAAACTCTTCGAATTCAAAAAAGTTACCAATACGACGATCGTCTAAAAATACCTGAGGATAACTATCAAAGTTGCCCCCACATAATTCCTTCAAATCTTCCTTTTCGATTTTGATTTTTTCAAATTCTAAATTTTGTGTTTGACATAGCTGAACAGCTTCGTCACAGTAAGAACATCCATCCTTGGAATAAATTTTAAAACCCATTGAGTGTGTTAATATCGCTGAATATTTTTTGCTGTAAAATTTTAAGCAGGATGAACATTTCAAATATCGTCAAGGGTGATATTAAAACAAACGATATTGTGAAGATACTCGTAAATGAAGATGGAATAGAAGATCACCTGTATGGTGTTGTTGCCATGAACACCGGAAATACATTGGGTGTTAGATATTTGTGTCCAACTGAAGCCACGTATAAATCCGCGTCTGTGTATGAACTTGAAGCCGACGACGGCGATATGAATCCTGTTCCGTACGAATCCCTTACCGAACATTATCCGTCTGGTACCACGTTCGACGACCTGGAATTCAAATGTATAGATTCCAAGAATAAACTATATGCCCTATTAGAAGAAATCGATATCGAAGATGACGATGACACCATCTACGTACATGCGGATAACTCGGATACCGATAGTGAATTCGATGACTTCATTGTACCGGACGATGAGATCGATGGAATTGTATGTCCCCCGCCTGGACATGAGACAATCGACAAAGATTGGGAAAAATGGAATCCAACATCCCCAGGAGCTAAGAGTTTTAAAAGTACCGTCGATGCGATTGAAATGCATGCCAGACTACATGCGGATAATCTAAACTGGCAACGTGCATCGTCTGCCTAAGTTAATTCCTCGAAAATAAAAAGTCATACAAAATCATGAATACTCTGGCTGCTATATGGTCCGATTTGGACAATAATCTATTCATCAACAAGAAACCAAAAGAAGAAAAGTCAGTAAATATACATGTATGTAAAGAATGTAACGGCACAAAAATTTTTGGGCCGGACAAACTACCCGTTTGTAGTGAATGTGGATTAATCGATGACTCGTTTATTGATGATTCGCCCGAATGGACGAGTGGCTTGACAGACGATGGGAGAGTAAATGATCCATCGAGGTGCGGAAACCCAAATGCAAATCCAGAATTATTTTCAGATTCATGGGGGAAAGGTACGATAATTTCTACATACAGGTCATCAAATTATGAAACGAAAAGAATGGCGAAAATTAGTTTCCATATGTCAATGAATCATAAGGATAGATCGTTATATCATGCGTATCAAGACATAGAAGAAGCATGTTCTCAGACTATCCCAGATTCAATCTTGAAAGATGCGAAAATAATGTATCGTCGTTTCAACTGCGAAAAATTAACGCGTGGAGCTATCCGATTGGGCATAAAAGCCAACTGCGTTTTATATGCTTGTAGGTTAGCTAACGTCTCCCGAACAACGAAAGAAATTGCCGATCTATTTGGCATACAATCAAAGGATATTAGTAGAACAACCCAAATTTTCAAAGATACAATAATGGGGAAAACAGAAAAAAATTACGTAACTCGTCCGTACGACGTTATGCCAAGACTACTTGGCTCTTTTGAATACACGCGCGAAGAAAGATACAAGTGTAACCAGATATGTGAAACGTTGAAAGACTGTGTTGATCTTATGAGCAAAACTCCAAATAGTATTGCATCCGCAATTATATTGGTCGTTTTGGGTAAAAAATATTCAAAATCCACTATTTGTGAGAAGTGTTCCGTATCCGTACCAACACTAAATAAGATTGAAACTATAATCAAAAAGCATTTAGAGTTTAAAGGTTTTAATACATAAATAAACATGTCTGACGAACCCAAAAGACCAATTCGCCTTTTCCTATCCACGCCATGCTACGGGGGTTTATGCTTAGAGAAGTATATGATTGGTATCATAAACCTTCAACTCCACCTTATCCGGGAAGGCATTCAATTATTTATCGACACAACCGAAAATGAAAGTCTCGTACATAGAGCCCGTAATGTCGCTGTAGGTCGGTTCATGCAAGAGACTGACTGTGACTACTTCATGTTCATAGATGCAGACGTCGACTTCGATCCCGCATCCGTGACTAGATTGATACGAAGTGGTCACGATGTCAGCGTGGCGTGTTACCCCAAGAAAGTAGTTTGCTGGGACCAAGCGGCCGATGCCGTAAAGAATGGAGACGAAAGAAATATGGCAATGCTTGCCTCGTCTCTTGTCATGAATTTCGGCGCCTCCAAACGAGAGGTCGTGAATGGATTTGTTGAACTACTTGATGGACCCACAGGATTCATGATGATAAAACGATCGGTGTTTAAAACACTAGAGGAAAAATTCCCGGAATTATGGTGTAAAAATGATCATCAAAACAGAACGTTTGATGATTATCATGCCTGTTTCGACTGCCTCATAGATCCAGAATCAAAAAGATACTTGAGTGAGGACTATGCGTTTTGTCGAAGATTACAAATCGCAGGTGGAAAGGTCTTCGCGGATGTAAATACAACACTTGGACACGTCGGAATGCTTCCGTTTAGTGGATGTTTGGCCGAGAGGCTTAAGGATAGTGCGTCAGGTTAGGATAAGACTATCATGAAGGTTACAACTTCTATCGTAAAAACATTAACCAGTACTCATATCAAATTTGTATACAGAAATCTTAAAATTGATATGTGTAAACCCCTTATCGTGGAACATATATTCGAAGATACGCCACCCAAAAAGGAGGATCGTAACGAAGAGCTCAATTTTCGAATGGTGAATAAAATAATCGAACCTTTCCGTAGATATCAAGACGAGGAACGAAAAATATTAGAAGAACACATAGCAAGTGCTTAGAGATTAAAACTATAATTTATGTAATGAAAATCATAACGATCGTCGTAACCCGGTCAAAATCGTGTCATGTAAAAGCTCTTCATACCATACTCCGTCTAAATATTCAATGTCTGGAAAGACATGTACAGAACGAAATAACATTCTGTAATGACGACCCGTATGAAAAAGCTGATATCATCCTTTCATGTATGAAAAAATGTGATCGATTATTGTTTATAGACTTTGGGATTGGCATGGATGTAGATTCTATTAATCAAGTCTTCAATAATATGGATGGAATTGGGTGTCTCGTATTCCCGGGTGTATTGGACGGTATAGATTGGGGATTATTTAAAAGTAAAGTCCTCGACGGATCCACAGAACCCACGAGTCAGATGGGGTTGAATTTTGACACAGAAGTTGGTAAAAAGGTATCGGGTGATATATATACGGTTGAAAATACAATTGCCAAAGTGTTTGTTTTAAACTGTAAGCTATCGATTAAAAAACTAACCGACAAAAATGGATTAAAAATACTACCAAAATTTGAAAAAATGTATGCCAAATTCAAAGAAAAGGGCTTGAAGATTTACGCTTATACGGCTTCTAAGTTAATTCATACCTACAATCATGAGTGTATAAGTAACATTCTCAACGCGGCGGGTGTGAGAGCTAATTAAAGTTTTGGTGCGATTATAAGATATGTCTCTGATATCTCGTAATGATGGTCTTCACCAGTTTGTTACGCGATATATCCATACAATTTGGGGTTCAAAAGAGTTCTTCCCGGGACCACAACCAATATCTATCGAATATAAACACTTCGGGTTTCTAAAAAATGACGATTACGTTGTTTGTGAGAAAACGGATGGTATGCGATATATGCTGGTTTGTATCTTGTACGGCGGAAAGAAAAAATCTATTTTAGTCAATCGAAATTTTGATATGACCGAGGTATCGGTTAATTTCAGAAGACCTGCATATAACGGAACAATATTAGATGGTGAATTATATGAAGATACTCTATTGGTATATGACGCAATCATTATCAATAACGAGAAAATTGGAGATCTGGGCTTTCTAGACAGATTGGAACACATGGAAAAATTAATCAAAACCGTGGTAACCATGAAAAATGACAAACTTAAATTGAAATTAAAAAAATTTCATGTCATGGATGAATTTCATATATTTATGGATAAACATCTCCCAAAGGTGAAGGAACAAGTCGATGGAGTAGTATTCACCCCGGTGAATTGTCCCATCAAGATTGGGACACATGAAACAATGTTTAAATGGAAACCACAAGAAAAAAATACCGTTGATTTCCTAATGAAAAGGGGTCGCAGTTTTATAGGTGTAGAAAAGCAAGGACCGCCGGTATGGCAACTGTTTGTACAAGAAAGGGGGAAACTTGTATTTGAATCCGAAATCCCATACGGTCATATGGAAGAGAAACCGTGGTTTGAAGAAGGTGCGATCGTAGAGTGTATGTATATTACTTGGGAAAAGGGTCCTCTCTGGTGGAAACCATTAAAACGCAGATATGATAAAACATACCCAAACAACAGAAGAACATTCTACAGAACCTTGGTAAATATACGCGAAAACATCCAACTCAAGGAGTTTTTAGATTGTAGACCAGGATATAATGGCCCGCTCGTTTAACAAAATCCCTTTTAGATATTACGTCATCGTCTTTGTAATACCACACTCCCTTGTGTTTTGTAAAACTTGTATAATGCCCCCCATGTTGATTTCCCATATGAACCGTACTAGCTATCAATCGATAATCATTGTCATTGATACTTAGTTCCTCATCAACATACACGTGACTTTTAGTATCGAACGAAATCATCAAAATTTTAGGTAATTTGGATAAATATGACCTCGTCGTAGCCACGTTGTGTGTTTTACCCTCTTTATCTTCAAAATCTGTTAAAGTATTCCATTTTGAACTCTCACGTAACATATCCTTAAGATTATTACCCCGTGATGACATTATATGAATACTAAAATCTTCATCATGTGATGATTTACCCCCGGGCCAGATGGTTTCTTGGGTTTTCTTCCCGTAAAAATATGGTTTTATCTCGGGAACGGCTCTTTCTAATATGTCTATGATACATAACAAAGCCTCTTGTGAATCTTCTTCGTTCCCACCCTTGAAACGAGGAAATTGTTTCTGAAATGCTACGAGTAAGGTATTAACATTTATATTTGCCGTTGAGTTCTTATTCCAAAACTTTTTAACCAAATCACAATATAAATTTGTAAATTCACAATCTCCTGAATAACCGTTCGTCGAAAAATGATTTGATATACAAGGAATCTGTAAAAGGCACTGGAGAGAAGCATTAAAGTAACAAGTGTTTCCTAAGTTGATTAAACCTTTCATTAAAAAAACCAAATAAAAAAGACTTAAGGGGAACACGCATTTATAAATAGTCATCATGAATACGGAGATTATCGTCAAAAAAATTGAATCCGCGTTTGAAAATAATAAGAATGATCCCGAAATCGAAGTAGAAATTCGTCTCGGTAAATTCAATGGTAAGATGTTTGATACAAACGTAGGAAAAGAAGTTTTCGATAGAATTTTCCGTGGTCTTTCGCAATATCCGGGATGGGAAAACAAAAAAGAGACCAATTCCGAAGTTTTTTACCGAGATAGGGACAGTATCCGAATGACCATCGACGAGGACTCCGGAGATCAGGCTATTATACAAAAAAGATCTATGTTCAAAGAAGACTTTAAGAAAATTAAGGGTGCTCCCTATGATATTAGATTTAGTATCTGTAAAGAGGTCGCACAGCCCGATGATATGGAATTGAATGATATGGATCGCAAAAGATTCAAAAAACGAATCTCGTTTATTCGCAAAAATTTAAGCATAGATATGACCATATCTAGTGGAGATTCCGAAGATATGGATAACGAAGATCCAACGTCGTATCAGGTCGAATTTGAAATCGTGAAACCGAGTGACGTTTCAACGAGAAATGAATTATTTAACATTATGTATAAGATTAATGATGTCTTCAAATTACTCGAACATAAATAAATATAATAATGATATATACTATAATGAATAAACTCGCCGTCGCCGCTGCCCTTATATTTATATCCGTCACGTTGATAAGAAACGCCTCTAAACGAAAAAATGAAAATGATGTAGATGCTTGGATTTCTAAAACGAAATAAAGGTTAGACCAAAATAAAAATATATGATGTTGTCACTTTTACAATCAGTCGTTGGCGGACCCGGACCACTGATTGTCGAACACAACGGTAAAATTTTCATCGAAAATTGCATGATGATTTCCGAAAAACACGTTAATAAAATGTATTGTAGATTTAAAGATTTAGTAAATAAATCTACAATTCAGCAAACTTCGGATAGATCATTCGTTATCACTAGCCGATCCAATGTATGATCCGATCCCCTGTCCTAGATACCATCCACCGACGGAACCAAGACTTCCTAAAAATGTAATGTAAGCCGCGAGTTTATATCCACGAACCATATATATTATCGTTTATTATATTTATCCAATAAGTACGCCATGCCACTCCCGACACCCACACCAGCGCCTATTATTGAAGTTAATGATATAATACCGAAAGCCATGCCGATGTGTGTCGAATTCGGCATTTTTATTTACTCTGAAAAAAAATTAACGTAAAATCTTCACTTTGGAACCGTCATCACAACCACACGACGTGTACGTACCACTACCCTTCGATTTTTTGGAAGACTTCTTGATCGGGGCACCCAGGTCATCGCTCATGCCAAGATCCAACGCCCCCAGTTTAGAGGTTTCCTTCTTGCTCATCGCCGGGGATCCGATGATGGACGAACTTTCGCTCACCGGCGCGGGAGCCGGTTGCTTTTTCTGGGATTTTGCGTCCTTTTTCATCTTCTTGGTGACAGCGGGGGGTTCTTCCCCTTCGAGGTACGATGTGTATTCTTCAACGGTATCTTCAAACGGCGCTTCGTCATCAGTGAAATCGTCTTCACTGTCGCTGAGATCATCTTCACTGTCGCTGAGATCATCGTCGGTAAAATCGTCATCTTCGTCGTCGGTAAGATCTTCGTCTTCGTCGTCGGTAAGATCGTCTTCGGCATCTCCTGGCATACCACCTTCTTCGCCCTTGTACGATTCCTTTTCAATCGGTTTAACTTGCATCAAACCCCAAACGATAAGAAGAAACACGACGCTATGGAGAGCCAACCCCTTGATGCTGGGACATCCATTAGGAGAAGACACCCACTTGCCCAACACTCGGCGCATGAGACGGAAAGTCGCCGGGTTGGCGATAGAAAAGAAAATTACGGCAGAAATCATGGAATACACGAATTTGTCCTGGGCACGCTTGCCATTACACCCACATCCACAATCCTTAAAGACACCCATTGGTTTGTTTTAAAATACATGAAGAAAAAAAAATCATTTAAAGGTTGGACTCATGAGAGATATATACAACTATACACAATGTCACTCACTATCCAGCAATCATCCGAGTTCCAACCTACTTCTGTAATCCTTTCGAAACTGCGCAAAAACAAGAATGGCGGCAAAGCTGTCTATCTTAATAGTGGCGACAACAAGAAACTTTTCCTTCAACTCCCGTACATGCGGTCTCCGTACGGTCTCTCCGCCTTCACTGACGAGGGGACGGGGAGAACATCTTACAGCCTGGATCTTTCCTTTGATCCGGACAATGCCGAAGCCATGGCTCTACAGGAAAAGTTGAAAGAGCTCGACGATATCATCGTTAATACTGTGGCAGAAAACAGCGAAGAATGGTTGGGAAAATCGTTCAACGTGGCCGTTCTGAAAGAAGCTCTATACAAGCCCATGGTCCGACCGGGTAAGGAACAGTATCCGGGTACCCTGAAACTCAAAATTCTGACGAAGCCCGATGGTAGCTTCGTCCCCGAAGCCTATAATAATCTTCGCCAACCAGTCCCCCTGGATTCGGTTGAGAAGGGACAAAAGGTTTTGACGATTGTTGATCTCAATCAAATTTGGTTCATCGACAATAAGTTTGGCGTTACCGTGCGACTCCAACAAGCCCTCCTCGAACCCTCTACGAAATTGCCCTCGTTTGCTTTCCAGGGTGTTGGTGCCCCAGAAGATGAAGTCGATGATGACATCGAAGTAGATGAATAAACATAAAAATAGATACTTTGTAATAAAAATACCCAGACGTCCCCATTAAAAACTCAAAAAAATTCTTGGTTTCTAATAAGGATGGTTAAGTTGGCACAACTTGTCCACATAGCGAATAGTGCTAAAACAAATGCCCAGAGGAACGCGGTTGGTGAAGAAGTTAAGAAAATCCTACGAGGAAAAAAGGATGGCGTCTCAAAGGCGTGTTACCCTGAGAATCATTTTTTCACTAGGATCCAACAAAAACCACTCTTAATCAATAAGGCGACACGATTACGTGCCATAGGGAAGGGTCAGTATGGTACAGTCTTCTATGGGTGTATCGATGATAAATGTGCCACACAGGTCGCGATTAAGGTTACGACAGAAGAAAGCGCCAAGATGGAGTATCGTATAGCCGAAAAATTGAAAGGAATGGGCGCACCGCGCATGTATCATTTCAAATCGTGTCGCACTGACGATATTCTTTATTTCGAATACATAGACGGTAAAAGCCTTCAGGCATGGATAAAGACCAAACCAAGCGAGGCCGCGGTTAAAAAGGTCATCGGACAATTGATACAAAACCTGGCCAACATTCATAAAAAATACCCAAAATTTAGACACCACGATCTTCACTCGAACAACTTACTCATTCTTAAAACGAAGGGTGGATTTAAACCAATAATCATAGATTTTGGTATGTCCACCATGGAAGGTGTGAGAAACCCGATCGTAACATCCGGGGAACTCGCCTCGTCTCACGGTATTGGTAGTAAAAGTCATATAATGTATGACGCACACTTCATTCTTAATTCAATGTTTTACGAATTCGCGCCATATAGTGGTTATAAACAGACGAAGGAATTCTTGCGCGATGTATTACCCGAAGAGTACCGAGGACCGCAGGGACAACGGTGGACGGAGTCCAGTTGGGGCAAATACGTTGATAATTACAGATTGGTAATGGGCGCGAAACACAATTTTCCAACCTACGAAACAATTTTAAAACATCCATTCTTAAGTACTACAACAAAGACGAAGAAGAATATTCTCAAAAAGGTTCTACCGCCAACGAAAAAGAAGGCTATCACCCCTCGCGCTCCACCCCCGCCCTCGCCTAAGAAGAGTGCCAATCAATCGAGCGCCATCCGTCGCGCCGTGGCTGTCCTCCAAAAGAATGCTGAAAAGAAGAAGGCGCCGTTAAAAAGACCCGGTATCGCCCGGGTTAAGTCGGTCGAAAAGAAGGCTCCAAAGACGGCTGTCGCGAAACCAAAGATATCAATCAACAAGAATGGTGACACCAAAATTGACAGACGGAAGTGTCGTCTCTACAAGAAAGACGAATTAGTTAAGAAATTTAAACTCGATCCAACACTGACAAAGGATGAAATGTGTAAGAAAATTTTAGCTATGAAATAAGTAACGCGATCATCACCTATATAAATTATATTTTAGATACTTTATAAAATATGTAAAATATAAGAATTGATAATTGTTTATCGTTTAGTGTATTAACACCCATCGACGACTCTCTTTGTCGGATCCGTACACATCATGATGTGCGCCAAATCTCCAGCATCTCCGATATACCCTTTAGACGAATTTTTCTTTCCCATTGTAAAACACGTATTTTTCCAAACGTCGGTTGGATGGAAAGCCGTTCTGTATCCAGCTACCTTAAACCCGGCCTCTTTAGCTTTTCGTCTACATTCTTCCGGTGACATCTTATCGTGGTGGTGTCCCCCAACACCACCCCATATCTGATGAGATTTAAGTCCCCGCTTTTGTCGTCTATCGTGACCCCACGCTGTGTGTCCGTGATCGAAATCAATACATCCATCTTCAATCTTTTGACCCGGTTTTGTACATCCCATTAAGTGGTTTTGTTCGGAACCGGGGTGTGTATCCGCTGTCATGAGAAGTGGATCCATGTAGTGCCAACAAGATTTGTCGTGTTTTCTCCATCCCCAACCCGTAATATTGTTCCGTTTTGCGTTTTTCCAACACCTTTCTGCGGTTTTTGCGCGTCCCTTACGAACGGAATACCACGTGTTTCCGTAAGGATAGTGACTCTTTGTCGGTGCCTTAACGATGGGATGACCTTCCTTTGTGTCTATATTGGAAAAATCATTCTTCGCCGCTTCCTTTGCCGCCTCGGCTTCCTTTGCCTTTCTCGCACGCTCTTGGTCGGCGCGGTACATTCGTCTTTTTTCAGCATCTGCCGCCTCTCTGTCTCGGCGTTCGCGCTCTTGATCGGCACGGTCTTCATTCGCTGCCCCCTTTTCCTGGATCATTCGAGCCATTTCGGCCATTTTGGCTCCTTGTTTTTTGTAACGTTTATACATCACAAATCCCAAACCAGCAAAAACCACTAATAGTATTATTGATATTTTAGGCGGAAGCATGCCAAATAATCTATATACCATTACATCACAATTTTTTTTCGTGACATATATTAAAATGTTAGACGAATCTTATGCCGTCGCGCCCTCTGTCGAAAAACCAGAAGAGACGAAAAAAACGAACATCGCCCCGTACGTGATGATTTTACTCGTATTGGTGGCCCTCTTCGTTGCCTGGAGATTGTTCGGCAGAAACATCATTCATGTCTAAATTTGTAATAAATCTTATACCCCGACAATAATTAAAATATTCATAAATAGTAACATGATTGCTTTAATTATTCTCCTTATTTTGGATATCTATATTTTATATAAAACAGGAAGCCGTCAGCAACCAAAGGAAGTCGCCGGAAAAGGCAAGACCTGGACTGTTTACGGGACCATGGGATGTGGATGGACTCTTAAACAGCTAGAGTGGTTTAAAAAATCGGGTAAATCCTATAAATTTGTCGATTGCGACAAAGAAGGATGTCCCGGAATGGAGGCTTTCCCTACGCTCATTAGCCCAAAAGGCGAAAAAATTGTCGGGTATAAAGAAGTCTAAAGACCACGAACGACGGACAACGCGATAGAGAGGATAAAAGCTTCAAGAAGCGTATCAACCTTTCTCAACATGCTTACGTGCTTCACCAGCGACCTGTTCCAAAGAAGCTTAAGTAAGAATGTGCTGATGACGAGATTGAGTAAGAACAAAATAATGATGCGAGTACGCTCATTCGGGCTTCGGGTTTGGGAGATTTCCTTTAACATTTAATATTAGTCAATAATTTTTTTCTGAAGTAAACTTAAATGGCGAAGGATTTGCCCTTGTCTGGTTCTGAAAAAAAATTCACCAATAGACGGTGGGGGTCAAAGACAGGAATCGATAATAACAATTGCTACGCATACGCCGTGGGTGACTACGAGGCGTATCGATGGCAGAAGAGTATTCCAGGTGACAGATCCGGTCTTTCAAATAAAGGACACACCTATACACACTGTACAAGTCTCCCAAAGAGAGTTTTGTCCGATAATCCCACCAAAATATACAAAGTCGCAGCGAACGAAAAGTGCAAAAAGGGGTATTACAAAGTGATGATGTTTGTTAGTCCCGGGAGACCCACAAATTATATTAGAATGGGAGATTTCCACTTCTACAAACAACATGGTGTCGTTGAATATAAAGTGAAAGAGGGTGATACGGTCGCGAGTTTAAGTAAATTCTTCAAAGTACCGGAATCAAGAATTCGTAGTGCGGGTAAGATCGAAAAGGGTAAGAAAATCGTTTTTAAAGCTAATGTGTTCTCTCATAAGAGGGGCTGGGCCACAGGTCCTCTTTTGAGTGATGCGTCTGGTAAAATGATAAAGGATCCTAGATATGCGGCAAGGAATTATCCTGGTTTAAATTACACAACCTACTGTAGTTCATTCTGTGTCCGTGACACGGGAATCAAAGTCGGAAAGACTCATCCCAAGGTCAGACAGAAGGCTTCTAAGGTCTAATACGTTTTCTATATCAAAATTGATGTCACATTCATTTAGAAAATCCATCATGGCTTCTGACTCCGGTACAACTCTAGATTCGGAGTTTTCTGTATCATTGTTCTTAACAGTTATTGTCACAGAAAACTTAGAAACATCAAATAGTTTTCGACATGTAGGACACGTGTTCTTACCTTTTTCTTTCCATTTATCTAAACATTCCGTATGAAATATATGTCCACACCGTAGGCGTGTATTTGATCTGGTCGATCTAACCTCTGTAAGACATATAGAACAGGGAGAGGACATTAAAGTATTGGTATAAGTTTTTTTTGCGTATTTTACGTGATTAGTTAGTATCCGGTTTAATGAGACCCTTTTTCGCCTGTTCCTTTTGGAGTTGTTCAATCACGGCCGGACCGCCTTTCTGGAGAAGTTGTCGGTAGGAATAATTATCCGCATATTGAACACCATTTTTTTGCATGATGTGGTTATTCAAGAGCTGTGCTGAAGAGTTAAGAGAATACTGACGACCATCTGCCATTCCAAGTCGTTGCGACATGATCTGATTTACCATGACGTTAGAAATTAATTTTTCTATTTGTGATAGTCTTGAGCCATGAATGATACCCACTGTCGCGCAAGGCATCGACCATGGTTTCAATTTTGTGTCCAAGAAATATATTGAATATGTCCTTGTCTTGAGTTTCGGTAACCCGAATTTTTTCATTTTGGTTAATGTGTTGATTGATGATATTGTATGCGAACACGATCTCCTTCAATGTCTCCGCCCCGGTGATGATAACTTTACCAGTACTAAAAATACTGGTTGTAATTTCTTTCATTTCCTCCGCTGGCCTGAACTTGATCTTCACCGCCGAATACCGATCCGGTTCAAAGCTAATCTTAAAAATATCCGAATGTTTTTCAAAATGTTGCGCAACTTCCATAAGATTGACGTTATAATTCAAACTGAAATTACTGTTTATCATGACCACACGGAAAGAATCCAATGGCGTGGGCTTTTCCAAACCTAGACAGATTTTAAACAGATATTCCAACTGAGTAATGATTCGCTTTGCGTCGATGAGATCAGATGCGCCCGCGATCTGGATAGAACCATTTGGGAAGACTTTCACGGACTTGACGGAGTATTGATCCTCGTATGTGAGGGTGATTTGATTATAGAATGTCGTGGGTTTCAGTTTCCACTCAAATCCATCAAAATCTGAACCAATACGCCGGAGTTTTATAGAACCATTTTCTTCAAAAAGCTGTCGGAGTTTTTTAATCTCAATTTCCCGTTCGAATTTAGAAATCACGGTTATAGTCGTAATTTTAATCCATGAAGGTTTATATTCATCGGGCATCTTAGATCTAAACTCATCCAGAGTTAAGAGGTAAGAAAATGTATTATTGGCGATACTCGAATATTTCATTCTTTTTGACTTAAAAAAATCATGAACCGAGGTAACTTAGGAAGTCTTTAATGTCATGTTAATGAGTTTAAAAGAAAGCACGGAGATTAGTCTATGACGTCATTCTTAAAGAGTGCGCTGAATGTCGTTGATCTCGATTCTAATTTAAATTATGTGGAAATAAAATATACTAAATGGAACTATAATTCTAATACATATGAAGATTTTACCGATTACTTATATACGTCCAGTAAGGGTGATTGGACAGAAATCACCTGTTCTAAACAAGATATCCAATATGAAAATTTTCTACAAACCATGGTTGAAAAAACGATCGAATCCACGCAACGAATGGCTTTGATCGCTCTAGATAATTTACTCGCTAGAAAGAATTTGGGAAATCATGATGTTATACGTATTATGAATACGTGTAAAATTGTGAATCCTACGTTTAAAGTGCCTTATATAAACAAAAACAATACGTGGCAGATTGAATTTGCTAGAGGATTTATTCGAGATTATTTACCGGACGCCATCGAATGTTGTCTCAATAAGAAACGATTGAGTAGGATGTTTACCGTTTTGAAGCTAATCGACGAACAATGAGTATTATTGCGGCAATAGTGGCAGTAACACACACAATCTTAATTATAGTTGTCCTGGTATCGTCCTCATCTTTATCTATGGGGGGTTCTAAACCGGTATCGATATTTCTCTTTTGAATCGGCAAACTCTTGTCAACGGCTGGCCGAGAGCACCAATCTAACGTATTATCGCCCGCAGAAATACCATATTTACATATGGGACTCTCTTCTGGTTCGGCAACACCCGGGGTTTCATCTTTGATAGATCCCTTAAATTCGGATTTAAGTGTTTTACGACTCCCACCCGGCAACGAAAAATCGTTCTGAACAAATGGATTAATCTTATCTATGGCCGCCTCATCATCGATCATACAAGAACTCATTATTTATTATAATCTTACATTTTATATTTTTTAGTTTTGATCTTCTGTTTGTGTTCTGACCACATTGTATCTAAATCAACATCAAGCATGTGCGCCAATTGAAATAAATAACTAAATACGTCCCCCATTTCCATCATAACATCTACACCCCTTTCCTTTTTTAAATTTGTCTTCTTGAATGTTTTCTTGTATTGTCTGATAGCAGATGCCAGTTCGCCCACCTCCTCTGTGAGAAGAAGCCATACCGTATCTACATTCGCACGATCCCACCCCTTTGATTTGCACACCTTTTCGGTTTCGTTTTTGTAATAATTTAATGTGGTCATGTTACTTAATTGTGTCTAGTGTCATAACTTTAAATATTTGTACACAGTAACAATGTCCATTCGTGCGAGGCTCGCGAACAATAGAGGAAGAATGACTGTCGTGTCTATCATATGTCTGGTTAGTATCATTGGAATTATGGTCTATATCAGGAGGAAATCGGATAAAAAACTTGAGAGTGAATATGCCGAATTTTACGAAAATAAAGACGATGCTATACCCGACGAGGAAAAGGTGGATATAGATGACATGTTCTCGTTAAAGAAATTACAAAAATTAAATATAAAAGATGCAAAAGATGCTGGGGTTACGACAGCCGTGTTTGCCGCCGGTATGGGCATTCCCCCAGAATATGTGAGAGGATCTAAAAAAAATAAAAACAAAAATGTTCGTAAACAATAATAATGAGCCTTTTGTCTGTCAATCACTATAATGAACTCAGTAGATTACAAGAAATTTCTAATTCACTGAGTTTGTACCCAAACCCCATAAATGTTGCGCAAGAGGCCACAAATCTTACGGTAGAAACAATCCAAGGTATATTGGATGGTTTAATTCGCCGTATCAATAAAATGGACATACTTCCAGATGACGTAAAAATGATCATCGGTGATATGGATTCTGACAATTTACATAAATTAACATGGCAATTGCGCCGATTACATACCTATCTTTGAATTCTTAGGAATCTTCATGCCCACTAAGCTCGTACTCACTGGCCTGTCCTCGGGATTGGCAATGGTGTCTGAGTCCTTCAAATAATCGATGTACTGTGTAACTCCCGTTTGAATTTGGGATACCGCAGTATTTATCACCTGTTCGTTAATAAACTTGACTTGTTCATTCACCTTATGATAATGATCACCACTGTTATTTATAAATGCGACACGCATAATTCCATATAAATCCTGGTCATTCTGATAATCGATGGCAATACCAGTCTTGTTTTTGAAAGTCTGCCTGATACCCCGCTGTAAAACATTTCGGTTAAATTCCGAAAAGAAAAGCGTGTTCAGGGGAGTCTCCTTTTGGCTGAGTGAATTGAGGTTCAAGTTATCACACATTTAATATTAGTGAACAGTTTTTTTTCGGAGAGTATATTAAATGATAACCGGAGCCGACTTCGACAAGTCATTTAATGCCAAAGTCAAAAACTTTGAAATGAAACCGACTTCAGACGCCGAACCGTTTATCGGTTCATATCCGCCTGTCTCTCGTCCGGGTGATGCCGGTCGTTTTTTTGTGAATACTAGTTCCCTGATTCCGCCCGCGGTTGAACGTGTGGGTGCCGTTCCCGTGAAAGACAAGAAGAAGGGGTGGTGGGGAAAGAAGTGATATAAAAATAATCAGTGAAATATAGTAATAGAAGGATGAAAGTTATAAAACGTTCTGGTCGTGAAGTTGAAATGCGGTTTGACAATATCACTAGCAGGATAGATGTCCTCACGGAAGGGTTATCATCGGAACTCGAACCATCGAAGGTAGCACAACAGGTGTTTTCGTCGTTATATGACAGGATAACCACCCAAGAAATTGACGATCTCTCATCAGAAACTTGTATTGGAATGATTACCAGTCATCCGGATTATGAAATCCTGGCGGCTCGTATCGTAGCAAGTAATATCCAGAAAATCTGTCCCAATACTTTCCATTTGGCAATGAGAAAACTCAGTAAAGCTAAAATTATAACCGACGAAGTTCTTCAAGTCGCCGCAAAGGTCAAGGAAAATATCAAACACGATAGAGACTATGACTTTTCATACTTTGGTTTAAAAACACTCGAAAAATCGTATCTCCAACGCATTGACGGTAAATTGGTTGAAACGCCCCAGTATATGTTCATGCGGGTTAGTATAGGAATCCACGGCGATAACGTGGAGAAGGTTCTGGAAACATATGATTACATGAGCAGGGGAATGTTTATACACGCAACACCCACACTGTTCAATTCTGGTACTCCTCGTCCCCAATTGTCATCGTGTTTCCTGGTGGCAAACAAAGAAGACAGCATTGATGGGATTTACGATACGGTCAAGGAATGTGCCCAAATTTCAAAATGGGCGGGAGGAATAGGCCTTCATTGTTCCGACATCAGGGCTAATAAATCTCATATTCGAGGAACCAATGGTACGTCGGACGGAATAATTCCCATGCTTCGCGTGTATAACGCAACGGCAAGATACGTTAACCAAGCCGGACGTCGTAAGGGTTCAATTGCTGTATATCTAGAACCATGGCACGCCGACGTTTTTTCGTTCCTTGAATTACGACTCAATACCGGCGAAGAAGAGGCACGCTGTCGCGATCTCTTTTTGGCTCTCTGGATCCCAGACCTATTCATGAAAAGGGTGGAAGAGGGTGGAAATTGGAGTCTTTTCTGTCCGGATAAGGCTAGAGGTCTCTCGGATGTATATGGTGAAGAATTTGAAAAATTATATGAAAAATATGAAAGTGAGGGTCTCGCCACAAAGACCGTACGCGCCGAAGATATTTGGAGAGCCATACTAAAGAGTCAGGCAGAAACGGGAACACCTTATATGTTATACAAGGATGCGTGTAACAAAAAATCCAACCAATCCAATCTTGGTACCATTAAATCATCAAACTTATGTACAGAAATCATCGAACATACGAGTCCCGATGAAACGGCAGTGTGTAATTTAGCATCGGTTGCCCTACCTAAATTTGTTAAGGGTGGTGAATTTGATTATGCGGAACTACACAAAACCATTAAGGTCATGACTAAAAATTTAAATAACGTAATCGATAGAAATTTCTATCCGGTTAAATCTGCGGAACGTTCTAATATGCGCCATCGTCCAATAGGACTGGGCGTCCAGGGCTTGGCTGATGTTTTCTGTACTCTCCGCCTTCCGTTCGACAGTGAAGAGGCGAAGAAGATTAATTCATATATTTTCGAAACTATATACCACGCCAGTCTTGAATCTAGTTGCGAATTAAGTGATGAACAAGAGCCATATTCATCATTCAGTGGTTCGCCTATTTCTAATGGTATCTTACAATTTGATATGTGGGAAACCGAAGCAGAAATCCCCCACTCGGGTATGTATGATTGGGAAGCCATGCGGGAACGGGTAAAGAAGGGAGTGCGCAACTCTCTGTTGGTGGCACCAATGCCGACAGCATCCACGGCCCAAATTTTAGGCAACAATGAATGTTTCGAGCCATATACCACAAATATATACTTGAGAAGAACCTTAGCCGGAGAATTTGTGGTTGTGAATCAACATTTAGTCACGGATCTCAAAAAATTGGGGTTATGGTCAAAAAAGATGAAAGACTTAATGGTGAAATCCGGGGGTAGTATTCAGTCTATCACGGATATCCCCGACGATATTAAAAAATTATATAGAACCGTTTGGGAGATAAAAATGAAAGATGTCATAGACATGGCCGCTCAGCGAGGTAGATATATAGACCAATCGCAAAGCATGAACTTATTCATGGAGAGTCCAACATTATCTAAAATTTCCAGTATGCACATGTATGCCCATAAAAAGGGTCTCAAAACTGGTATGTATTATCTGAGAAGCCAAGCCAAAGCTAGACCTATACAAGTTTCATTGGAACCAGATTGTGTTGCTTGCTCGGCTTAAAGTTTTAACTATAAATTAGTATAGTGATGACAAAATTCGTTGATGTGCTAGATACTATAAAGATTGGGAATTTTGACAAAAGACGAAAGCTTGCCATAACAACAGAGGAAGGTAAGGCGGTACGGATGACCACGCCTAGGATGTACATGCCATTTGGATTGAGTGGATTTGTCCCGGATGTAGGTCAAACCAAATGGAATATAGATTTCAACATGATGGGATACGACGAAGAAGAAAATAGCGTGAAAAAATTTTTTAACGTTCTTCGGTCGATTGAAGATAAGATTATAGATTCAGTCGTGGAACAGAGCGAAGTTATATTTGGGAAACAAATGTCAAAAGAAGAACTCATTCCCATGTTCAATTCCAATATAAAGGAAAGTCCCGGAAGAGAACCAAAATTTAGAGTTAAGGTCGACACAACACCAGATAACGAGATCAAGTGTATGGTGTGCGACCCCGAACGAAACGTTCTAAATGATACCGTCATGAATGGTTTATATTCGAGAAATTCAGGTGTATCAATCGTAGAATTGGTAAGTGTGTATTTCTTGAACAAAAAATTCGGATGTACATGGAAACTATACAATCTAATGGTCCATGAACCCCAAAGGTTAAAGGGATTTCAATTTGTTTTGTAATTACTTATTAGCTAACAAGAGAAGGTGATACACCTTCTGTGCTTCAGCCAATAACTTACCCTGGATCTTCATAAATTCCTTTGGATCCTTACCCATATTCATCTTGGCAACGCGAATAGATTCAAACCACAGTGCGAGGCTGTCTGCCATTATTATATTAGAGAGACAAAAAATCTCAATCTAAAAATATCAAATTTTAGATTGAAGTTTATTAGACTAGAACTATACTTAGGAAATTACAATTCGTTTACTTGCTTAACTTTTCCATCTTGGCGATCTTCTTTTCGTACGCCTTGGTGCCTTCCTTCGGTTGAAGAGAGAACTTACCCTTCTTCGGCTTGAAAATCTTAACCATCGCGGCCTTGCCCTCAGACTTCATGCGAGCCACCGCCGACTTGACTGCCTGCTTACTCTTGATTTGACCATCCTTAGCCAAAACCAAATCCTTCTTCTTGAGACCCCCCGCGGTCTGGTCTGCTGTGCCATGTAACACTTCTGCTCGGCTACCGGTCGTCATTTTATATATATACATTACGCTGTGAAAATTTTTTTAATATCTAAAATCTTGATTTTTTTAGATATTCGCGAAAATGGAATCTGCGTCTTGAGACGTTCATCGTTTAATATTTCCGCGCACAACACCGATTTATGCGCCTGTAATGCCATCATTTCCTCCTCCACACTCACAAATTCTTCCGTGCGCTTATAGAATAATTTTTTAACATGCACCGGTTTATCCTGGCCCGAGCGATGACTTCTTCCAATAGCCTGTAACTCAGTCGCTGGATTCCAAGATGGAGACATGATATAGACGCGGGTGGCTTCTTGTAAATTAAGTCCCTGACCGCCGGATTTAATCTGAATTATAAAAACAGCATTCCCCGGTGCTCTCCTGAACAATTCAATCTGTTTATCCCTGTTCTCTTTTGATACGGTACCATCAATTCTAAATACGGGAATACCCTTTTGTTTGAGAGTTTTCTGAATGTGTTTCATTTCACCCATAAATTGACAAAATACGAGACTTTTCTCATTTGAGTGACCCTCTAACATGTTAAAGAGGGTTTCCATCTTTTTTGATTTACCATTCCATTTCTCAGCTTCAACCCCATATTGTTTTGCGATACCGGATAAATACATCTGTGGCCAAATCATACACTGCCTGGCTCGTAATAAGCATTCCAAAATAAGCATATTCTTGGAATTGAGACTAACAGAATTGGCAAAAATTTCACGCAATTTATTTTGAATCTCCATAAATGCAAAGTTGTACAGATTCTTCTCTCCTTCATACATTTCCAATTCGACATTTTCAAAGTGACACGTCGGCAATTCAAGTCTCCTATCCATGACGGCCACGTCCCGTTTGGTGCGACGTAAAATATACAAATCCTTTATCTGAGACGTTCGTCCCTGAATCAGGTTTTGTGGAACTCCAATAAACTTACACAATGAAACAAAATCCTTCATAGAATTAAAAACAGGAGTACCGGTAACGACCCACCGAACGGGGGACACCAATTTACACATACTCTTGTAAGTCGCGGATGATTTGTTTCGTATTTCGTGCGCTTCATCCAATACAACCCTGTCCCATTCAATTCTGTGTAACTCACTGTGCTTTATGAGAACAGAGTATGGCGAAATTACAATGCTCGCCGATCTCATCATTTCCAGATTAGCATTTTCATTGCGCATCGGTCCATCAAACACATGAACACTCAACTGTGGCGCAAATTTGGTTATCTCGTCTTTCCATTGAGTGATAATAGATTTGGGTACGACGATGAGGGAACGACTCTTAGGATTACCTAAAATAGTCGATACCACCTGTACTGTCTTACCGAGACCCATTTCGTCACATAAAAATCCACCCCTTGGACCCATTGTTTGATTCTCCATAGATAACATCCAAAAAACCCCATCAGTTTGGTAAGGGGCATATAAACTTCCATTTAATTCCTGTTTGGCGCGATTATATTGTATGTTTACGAGATCGTTCATTTTGAATTACATTTTATAATGGCATGATCTACTTAGGGGGGCTAATCACTGATATAAGTGTCCTCTGGATCTATCACGATCTCACACGGAATTACCTTTTTCTTCCGAGGTTTTCGGACTTTGGGTTCGGGAACTTCGATTCCGTGTTCTCTGTGATATAAAACCTTTTGCCAAAATTCTTCCATGACGGGAAAATACTTTTCCCACCATTCTCTGTCCCGTTTAACATTAACAACGGTGAATTCCTCGGGTCGAGGCCAATTTGTTTCGGCGGGCTTGTATTGTATAAAGTCGGCTTCCTCCAGGTCTAATATTTCCATGCACATTTGAAGTTGGGGCATGTAGTGGACCGGAACGTCTCCATTTCCGATATCCCTCGACATGGGGCATTTAATTTCGACTAGCTTACCCGATTCACTCACACCATCTGGACTTCCACCCAGCCATGTATATTTGGGATGAGGACACAGTCCTATCTCATGTACAACTTCATTATGACGCTGTTCGTATAAAATACGAGCTTCATCTTCATATTTTTCACCATGTCGGGTGGCTTCATTTCCTGTAAAGACGGGTCCTTTGCCACATTTCTTTAGTAGAAGATCGAATGGGGTCTCGTAGTGGTTTAAACTGATCGCTGTTGCGCAGTCACTAGCAGTAAGCATGTTCCCGCGAAGATCCAACCATTCCTGGGATTTTTGGGCGGCATATTCGCGTTCAATGAGTACCTTGACATGTGGATGCATTTATTAGTTCTAGCTTCTATCTTTTAACCTTGTATCATCCCTAAATTTATGTACGATCACTGACTTAGGAGGCAACCCCGGGGGTGGTCTCGGTGGAGGTGGGGGTGGTTGCGTATATTGGAATTTATGTGGAGGTGGTGGAGGGGGTTGATTATTATGTTTTGGTAAATCCCCGCCTCCATATGCAGGTAAGAACACCGAACGAGCCGCATTTTGTTCCGCTTGTTTTTTACTCTTGGCAAAACCTACCCCGAGCTGCTGATTTTGAACGATGGCTCCGATGACGAATACCCCATTTTCTTGTGATAATACACGATATTCAGGGAGTTCAAAGCTGTTTGTTTGACAATATCGCATGAGATGATCCTTAAAATTGTCATCGACCATGATACAATTCAAATCAATGAATTCGGGATTTTCATAAATCCCCAAAATAAATTGCTTTGCGTGAAGCAATCCACAATCCATATAGATAGCACCCACGAGGGCTTCGAATACATCCTCAAGAATCTTGGGATTATTATTCCATTCATTTCTCATTCCCTTCTCATCCATTAAAACAAGTTTATTCAAACCCAATTTTAATGCGATAGATGCGAGAGTTTCCGACCTAACTAATTTAGTCCTAGCCTTCGTTAAAAATCCTTCTTGTTTCTCTTCAAACTTATCGAATAACCATTTCGTTATCACGAAACCTAATACACTATCACCCATGAATTCGAGAGTTTCAAACGATTGAGTTAAATTTTCATGTTCTTTTAATGCGGATTTATGGGTAAATGCCTTTTGGTACAGAGATAGATCTTTTATCTTTGTACCAACAAGTTGTTCTACTTCTTGTTGGGAAACATTCATGTTTCTTTGTTATTTATTAAAAGTTATTGTTTAAGTTACTTAAATCCACCCCCTTAGACCACTCGGGCATCCTGGCTTATATAAGAGTGCCAGGAGTGGGGTTCGAACCCACGCGCACATTGTGCAGTGGGTAGTTTTGCACAAGGCATTTTTATTTTTTTGTTTCCTATTGGCAAATGGACACGGAGATGAGATGAATGAGTCGCCATTGATCTATATTAAAACTCTGAATACCCAAGAACTTATGCCTTCTTGGCGGCCTTCACGTAATGCGGAGAAAGGAACTTTTGCAAGTTGAGGAACGTGACTTGAACGTCGCCCGGCTTGAGGAGCTCCCGGAGCTTTTCGTCCATGATGAGAACGCGTCCATTGTCCGGATGCTTCAAACCGTGTTCGGTAATGTACTTGGTGAGAAGCTTGGTAACTTCACTTCGGGAAACCAATTCTCCCGGCGGAAGACCGATAAATTCGCGAAGTTGATCGGTGATTTCTTGCTTACGGTTGAAACCGTTGTTAGCCGCGCGCGCAGCCGCCTTGGATCCGTCCGGGTCGTCCTGCTTAGCCTTGATCTTACGAACAATCTTGGTGAGGGACTTAACGTCGGAGCGGAGAGCGGCAATTTCGGTTTGAATTTCTTCAAGAGACATGATGTTATATCTTTCTTACTTGTTTCATCTTTAAGCGTATTAACGACTTTAGGTCAGATTTTGGTAACACACATATGCGAAATATAAGAATGAGATAACATTACTTACGTTTTCTGACATTGAGAATTAGTGTACTAAGAATAACGAGGATAATTAATACATACAAAACACGCTTAATGTTTTTTCTCAGGTCGTAACGAAATGGTATGAATATGTCATCCGTTATGGCAAATGGTGGCCTACTCTGAACACCCTTGCACTGACCAGGACAACCCCCACCCGCGCAGCACGTGGCCTCACATGGAAAGATCTTATCACCGTGTCTATAACCACATATTTGATTATCATAGGGGAACTTCTTGCTTTTATATGCGTAACATTTACAGTCAGCTATTTGATCGCACTTGGAAGAACTGCAATCCATATTTATATATTACAATATTATAATGGATACAAACGTTTACTCTGAGGCAACCATCAGAAGATTCATGAAAAAAAATATGTTCATGGACGACGAAACGCTGGTTCGATATTATAACAAAGACAACCTGTCAGGATACAGGAACAGACTCGCACGAGTTCATAAAAAGGAAAGTCTTGAAAAAATGATATATGCCGTAGTCACAGATAGTATTCGAGACCTTGTCTATCAAATGATAGGAGAAATGTCCGATTATCTCCGTAAAATAGGGGATTTGGTTATTTCTGGGGGTGAGGCGTTTAATTTATATATTGAACGAGCTGATAGAATAGTAACCGCAGATATAGATACCAAATTTGTACCGAGACTCAAATATGATACCAAGTATTTTGGAAAGCTCCAAGCAATCAAATTGATAATTTGGGATAAGTTGGGTGAAATTTCGATGCGATACGACAAAAAAATAAAAGACAGATTAACGAAAAAGAATAAAGTATTCAGATTTCTTGGGTTAGGATTTCCTGAAAAGGGGCCGTATGTCACGAGAAGATATATGTTGATTAAGAAGAAAAAGCTCGACAACGGCCCAGAGCCGTCCAAGAAGGACGTTTTCATCGATGTTGAGTTGTTTTCTCTGGATCTTAAACTCCGGTACTTCTCCCCAGCAAAGGGTAAGATAGAAGAAACTGCCTTGGGTGGGATATTAGACATGCCCCTCATGCGTCCGGGTGAATTTGGATACGAAGTCGTAGAATCTCAAAAGAAGGGTGTCACATATAAAGTCAATGGTAAGATGATCCGTGACTCTAGAATTTCCGTCGCGGGGCGCAGGTTTCTGATAGATGATGTATATTTAATGCAGAAATTAGGTCTCAGGCCAGAAAAGAAAGAGAAGGACAAACAGAGACTTCTTAAATTAAGTAAAATGATTTCTACTAAATTCAAACTCAATTCCGGGAATAGCCTCGAGAGTATATATCACCTAGTACATAAATTCCCAATGACAGCGGCGAGGACAATGAAGACAGACGGTGTGGTGAGCATGAAAACCGCAAGTTCTATAAACCCCCGAAAGTATGTAAGATATACGACAGAACCTAGTGCGACGAGACTCGGAAGACAGATGGTATACGGTCTCAAGGCGTCCCTGCGAACAATGAATGTCCCGCAATATACAAAAACACACGGCTCTTATCGTTTTAACATGAATACACAGTTGTGGCGTAAAAACGCACGCAGTCAGTATATTAAAAATGAATACACGCACAGACCGATGAATGTTGAAGATTTACCGGATGACCTAATCATATCCAAAACGTTATATGGATTTAATCCCAGGAGAGATGGCTGGATATCAAAGAAGATACTCTCTCGTTCAGCACAAATACCATTTGTTGGTTTAAAGAATTAAATACATAGGTATGTACAATGATATACGGCGAACCAACCAAAGATGAAGAAGGACTCCGATGGGTGAAGACCACCACAGACGGAGGTAGAAAGGTGTATGTTCAGCTTAATGGGGTGAAAATTGAAAAAATCGAGGGTGATGAAATTACGATTGATCTCGTGTCAAAGGTGAATGAAGACCGAATCGCGGCGGTGCATGAATTAAACAGGGAAGCCGCCATCGAAAATAGTGAATCGTGGTTCGGAAAGGTTGTTTCAGAAGGAACATTATCCAAGGCGTATAACACAGGAGCGAAAGATAAATTGACCGTTGATCGAATCGAAGCAACCCGAGTTTTTACGGTGGATCAGGAGCAGACCGACTTTGAATCGATAATGACGGATTCCGAATGTTCCGCGATTGTTGAACTCGGTGGTATCTGGTTTGGCAAAAAAACTTTTGCTCCAGCGTGGAACTTGGTTCAGGTCAGAATTGAACTTCCACCCCCACAACCAGAAGAAACATACCCAGAACAATATGCTTTCAAGGATGAATCTGAGGCCGACCAATAAAAAAAAATATGTTTAACATATAGTAAAAGATGAAGTCTCCGGTTCCCCTTGAACGAATTATGTGGGCAGTGGTGGCACTCATTGTCATGTTTTCGATCTATAAATTCAGCACAAAAAACAAGAAATCTGAATACAGCGTTGAAGATGCGTTGTATGCCCCGGCGCCGGCCGGTGGTAAGGCCACCAAGTGTGGTATGAAGGCCGGTACGGGTCTCGCGTCCAGCCTCCTCCCGCGTGAAGTCGCTTCCAAAGCCGATTTCGGTGAGTTTAAGCCGGATGACGTCCTCAAGGGCCAAAAGAATTTCCTTGAACCGCGATCCCAAGTTGGATTCCCGGAGAGTGTTGGAGGTGCGCTCCGAAATGCGAATCAACAAATACGCGCCGACCCGCCGGTTGCGAAGAAGGCTTACGTCTGGTCCAACAGCACCATCTCCGCTGACACGATGCAACGTGATTTGTAAATACTTAATTAAAGATATTAGATTAGATTAATATAACATGTCATCTGAGGCCCTAAATGTCCCAGAAGAACTCTCGGCGAATGTTTCAAAGCTCGTCGAACTTAACAAACAAATAACTGAAGCGAAAGCTGATATCAAGGTCCTAACCACAGCCGAACGGAAAATAAAAGATTCCATAAAGCGATTGATGGTTACTCAGGGTATTGATACCATTAACCTCAGGAAGGGTAAAATCTCTCTTCGCACATCGACGCGCAAGGGAGCAATGACAAAAGTTGCCATCAATTCCGGTATTAACGCGTATTTCGGTGGAGATCCAGTCAAAATCGAGGGATTAATGAATGCTATTCAAGATCAAATTAAGGAGAAAAAGAGTACGTCTCTCTCCATAACTGGTATAAAAGAGAAGGCCCCTAAAAAAGAATAAAAACAACGCAAGTCTGAACTGCGGACCTACACAATGGTCTGGTCCCAATACATTGCCGACGGAAACCACGGAACAGAAGTTGATCCAGACGAATCAGATGAAATCTTATATGCCGACGACGATGAATTAACTATTCATGACTGGGAGACGTATTACTCGGATGATATCCGATATATATGGGACATGATGAAAATCCTGATTCGCGACGCATGGTTAGAATACGAAATTCTACACCAAGCCGAATATTGGGAATTTGTCGAATTTTGTTTCGAGGACCGATGGGATAGAAGATACCAACATAACTCAATTAATATAATTTATAGAGATAAATTGTATTATATATGGAAAAAAATAAATGAATATGTTCAGGATAATGAACTCCAGGATGAATTTTTCAAGGGTGCCACGTTCTCTCATTTTATGAGTTTTATACAATCGAATTCTATGTGCGAAAATAATATTATTATATAGTAAATGTTACCCGATATAACAACCAAAAAAGTTGCGATTCCAGTCACATTATTCACCATTTTGTCTCCGGGAATGCTTCTGACCACAGACGGTAAGTCTCTTAAACTTTCCAATGGAAGTACTAACCAACAAGCTATCTTATTTCATGCTCTCGTTTTCTTCTTGGTCTATTCCATCGTAGCCAAGGCTTTAGGAATCGTTTTGACAAAGGGTGATCTTTTGGTTACCACAAGTCTCTTTATCGCACTTAGCCCGGGTCTTCTCTTGACCATACCAGGTGGCAGCAAGGGTGTTATCCAATCCGGACAAACAAGTATTCCGGCCGTTTTCGTACACGCATTGGTGTATGCTATTGTATTTGCGTTATTACGCAAAAGATTTCCTCAATTCTATTAATAAGATGAAGTACTTATCTATCGGCCCGGGTGCCGTAGGTATTTATGCTCTGATCGGTGCCCTCAAGGGTCTCGAATCAGAACTTCACGAAGTCCAAGAAATCGCAGGAGCGTCTGCGGGTTCAATATTGGCATTATTTATGGCGTTGGGGATGTCTATCGATAACATCTTAGATGTTTCTTTAACCGTAGATATCTCCGAATTTATTAAAGTAGACATACTTTCATTCGTTAATAAATTTGGTTTCGTAAATATTAAGACGATCAAGAATAAATTAATTGAAATATGTGGTCGTAATCCCAAATTTAAGGAACTAGAAACTAAAATTCATGTGGCTGTATTCTGTTTAAATACGTCACAGACTGAATATATTAGCAAGGATACTCATCCTAACATGAGAGTAATAGATGCCGTGTGCATGAGTATAGCTATTCCGTTTTTATTTGAAGCGGGAAAATACAAAGGAAAAACGTACATCGACGGAGGAATGATGGAAGATGTACCGCTCGCGCCGTTTTTAGATAAAAAGCATCACGAAGTGGTGTGTATGAAATTAGACATGAATACACAGTTTCAGGATAAAATTAGTAACCCAAAACAGTTCATAGAGTGTATGATCGTAGCGACAATTAGAAACAGAGCGAGTCATTATAATAACAAAGCCAAAACAATAAATATAAACGTAGGGGACACGAACATATTCGATTTCGGAATAGATTATGACGCGAAAGTTAGGTTATTCATGATGGGATTTGAGGCGATATAGGATGTTATGAAATTATTTATTGGTCTATATTATAAAGTGTGCGAACATGAACGCATGCGACCCAGAATTAAAAATTGAAAATCTAAGAAGACTCGCCAGCCGAAACGCTGGCCGAGAGATTAAATTGACACGTAAGCAAATATGTAAAGCTTACGAAGATATCCAGGAAGGTAACCTTCCGTTACCACCGTTAGTTCTCAGTAAGAACAGGACACACATGGTGGATAAAAAGTCACCACTCAAATTGAAAGATTATGATGTTTTATTCAAATCTTCATCGAAGTTGGTGGCGCTTCGTAGAATTGCTAGAAAGATTGGTCTCACCCAATTAGACAATATCACGAAGGCGAAACTTGTCGAAAATATCAAAAATAGACTCGTTTCTTTGAAGATTCATGAACCGGTGATACTAGTCAAACCCCGGACAAAAAAGACTGTTACGTCTGAATTTTCAAATAACACCGTTTCCAACGGAAACACTGCGTATAATAACACCGCGACGTCCGGTAATTCCATGAATAACATGGGCAATTCCGCGTACAATAACAGTGGTAACAGCGGTAACGCGATGAACAATTCCGCTAATAACACGGGTGGGAATAATAACTCCCGGGCAATGAATACGAATGCCCCCGTGAATTCTACGTCTAACGCCCCGGTGGGAAATACCAATAATTCCAGAGCCCCGGCGGGGACTTCTGCCGTGGCATTCCCCAATAAGGTAAGCATTACCGGAACACCCAGGTTTTTGGGTGGTGGAGGCGTTAAATACGGCGGTGGCCCGGGGATATTTGGGCGCATGTTCGGTGGTGGTAAAAAGAAGACGAACGCTCCGAGAACGAACGCACCGAAGGCAAACACTCCGAATGTACCGAAGAAGCCGAATGCTCCGAAGACAAACGATCCGAAGAAGCCGAACGCTCCGAATGTGCCGAAGAAGCCGAACGCTCCGAATGTGCCGAAGAAGCCGAACGCTCCGACACCTCCCCCAGCTCCCCCCGTTCCCGGAAGACCAATGGTTACGGTTAACAATCTCACCAAAGGGAAAAAGTTAATCGCCGTTAAAGCTCATCTCAAAACCAAATCCAAATTAACAAATGTGGAGAAGAAACAGTTTGAGAATAAGGTCACTAAAAATACAAACGTCGAGGTCTTGAAAAAGGAGATTAACGCGGCTAATGCGGCTAAGCCGAACACACCAAAGACGAATGTACCGAAGAAGCCAAACGCTCCGACACCTCCCGCCGTTCCCGGAAGACCAACGGCTAACAATCTCGTCAAACAGAGAAAGTTAATCACCGTTAAAGCTCATCTCGGAACCAAAACCAAATTAACAAACGTGGAGAAGAAACAGTTTATGAATAAGGTTACTAAAAATACAAACGTCGAGGTCTTGAAAAAGGAGATTAACGCGGCTAATGCGGCTAAGCCGAACGTGCCCAATCCGGCGGCAAAAAAAGCGGCAAAGGTTTTAGCCATAACACAATACGCCAAATCCAAACAAGTATTTACCAATGACGAAATTAAAAATATGTTCTTAAAGAACGTCACTGTGAATACTAATGTTGGCGCGAGAAAGGCTATCATCAATGGTCAAGTTACTAAAAAGGCGAATGAGAAAGCCGC
>VMHT01068108.1_pt1 | contig 43213 bp, 38 predicted proteins | sample 4693611 | NCBI WGS metagenome assembly VMHT01 (sample SAMN12280063, study PRJNA550983) | marine metagenome | isolation source: seawater sampled from same location over 5 years 0.02-0.2 micron viral filtrate | place: USA: collected off the coast of southern California halfway between the port... ...
AACTCATAAGACCTAATTTCAGCTAACTGATCGCCATTATTATTTCTTAGTATTGTAACAGAATCTTGTGCTGCCTTAAAGTTGTTTAAACTTCTGCCGGCATCATCTTGGGCAAACTTCACATCTTGTTTAAGATTTGAAATTTGATTACATTGCCTAAGAAACAACATAACGAAAAGAGCCCCAGCAATAAATGTTACTAGAGTCTTATTCGAAAGTATATTTTTTATTTTGTCTCTCATGTTGTTTATTTTATATTTCACTATGGAATAATAGTTTTATTATTTTGAGAGTTCCATTCTGCAAATACTCCATACACGTTTTGGGTATTGTTACCAGTCATGAATGTACCCGTAAAGGTCATTGTATCTCCGGCATTTAACGATCTGTATACCCAGTTGTTATTGCCATTATTATTACTAGTTCCAGCTGAGTGATACCCGGTATCAAAAAACGTGTTATTAGGTCTTATCCATTGTAACGTCTTAGGGTTAGATTGAGTCCCATTTGTTGTCACATTACCATTGGAATCCTCTATAGTATAAAAATAGTCCATGTCGTAAGTGTGATTTCCTTGATACGGGCTGTATTGGAAGAATCCCCAGCATACGCTTTTAGGCATCCCACTCCCGTTTTTAAGCGTACATGTAAAGGTTGCTGGTGGGGTTGCACCGGCAGCTGAGTACCAACTAGTCTGGCTACCCCACGGTATTCTTGTGGACGGTATTTGCCCGTTACTAAAGTGGTTGTCGTTATTCTGTGCGTTTGATAAAATCCATGGATTAGAACCATCATACACCTGTCCCATTTCAACACTATCATTTCTATATGTGAAACCAAGATAGTAGGGGTCACATTGAGCTCCACTTACAGTTGATGTCAATCCATTAGTAATTTGCTTTCTTATATTATTTCCGTTTTTACCATCCGATATCCACCTGTTTGTCGGCGTCGCAAGGGTTATAGGGTCCGTATAAACTGGATTATTGGTGTTAGGATACCATGGGGTATTAGATTCTGTCCAAAGTTCCATCCAAGCATTTTCATAACTTGGATTAGATGGATTACATACATCATTTTGGCTAGTGGTACTGTATCTCACCCAATTTGAATTTAATGTTGTTCCACAACTTGAAAAAGGAAAACCAAATCCGTCAACTGTTTCTATTGGAGCAACAAGATATATCCATACTTCATGAGTCTGTCCATCAGTAGGTAAATCACTACCCAATATTTTGATGTGACCTTCCATTTTACATTTTGAAAAACCTAAGTTCGATGTTCCTATTATAGGATAACTCTGGCCACCACCAGTAACACCTCCAGATGTTGCGTAAGCCCAAGAGTTAGACGTCTGCGAACCATTATATACGTATGAAGCTGGGTTTTGACTATGAGTTTCTACGAAATAATTATCACTATACCATTGATTCGTATTCATATTGCCCGGTATATTATTATTAAACCTGGCCATTGTCGAGTTGTTGTTAGGGTTAGTGTCAAACACTATTTCAACTAGTTGGTCTTGTGGTGAAACATTTTGATAATCAAAGGTGTGAGAGCTACCTGAATATGTATTTCCTTCTGCATCTACTTCACCTGACTTAAATACAGCAGTTCCAAAGTTACTAGTAGCGCCTCCTATTTGAGTTGTCACTAAGTTAATAGTATACGTAGTATTTGGAATTTCAGCATAGCCGGCAGCAACACTACTATATTGTATTGTAGCACTTGTTACTGTGTTCGCCGGGTGAGTAAGGTTTGTTATAGTTACTAGTAATTGAGTATCATCCGAACTTAGAGCGGTGGTAATTGTTGGTGTGTTTACAGGCCATCCTGTATAGGTTGCAGGTGAGGTAAACGCCCATGTATTGTCATCAACTTCAGGTATAGCAAAGTCCTGGCATGAATTTATACAAGTTGTAGCACCCGCAGAGGCTGTTACAATTTTTGTAATATTCGAAATTTCACCATCAGTGTCTACAAAGGTATAAGTAACACCATGCGGAGGACTAACTTGGCCTGAATCTGTCCAATACAAATCAGCTTCTCCAAGGAAAATTATTTGAGGAATTCTCTTAATAGTATATGTTGTAGCTGACCCAGCCACATTAATAACATCATCCTGCATGCTTTGTGTCATAGATATAGAGTAATCGTTGGTGTTAGCATCGTATGTAGCTGACATTTCAAGGTCAACTCCTCCTAATAGATTATTAGTATTATTAGTTTGTGAAGCTGAACCTTGTGAATTAGGGTCAGTTGAACCAGAATTATCATCTATATTATATGAGAATGAATTTAAATCTGGCACATCATATGAAAAACCGGTATCGTTTACCCACGTTTGACCATTACAAATATACCATCCTTCATAATCACCAATACCTCTACCAGCCACTACAGGCAATAGCTCATCGAAATCTATATTATAGTGTGTATGGGGTGTACTAGTTCCTAGGAAATTATTGCTATTGTTCCAATTATCATATAGGACTCCAATTATAGTTCCCACTGGAACCGCAGCTCCTAGTTCGTCTGGATATTTCCATTCAAATAGACCAGTAGCATCGGCAGCTGCAACTACTTTTCCAACTGCAGGTTGTCCAAAGTTATAGGTTAAAGAACTATTAAATGTGGCAGTTTCATTAAAGAAAGAATCAACCGAAGTAGTTATGCTATTAGCTGCTATTGATAATAGCAGGTTTGTGGTTCCATATTCATAAAAGTTATATTCATTTGCAGACCACTCAAACTTACTAGCTGCAGCGGGTGTTGCACTAGTTTTAAATTTTTTAATTCCATTAGTCTCTTCGACCGTGTAATCTACATAAAAGTTAGGGGCATTACTTGAGGTTAACCTAAGATTGGAGGTATAATAACCTCCTCTATTAATTAAAAGAGAAGTATCTGAGTTAGATGAGTTATACTCTGCATCTGCATAGTTAAATCCTAATAAAACATTTGAGGGGTCGGGATAATCGTTCGGATCGTGAACAGAAACAATACTATTATTGAATTGTCCTGCAACGGGTTGCCATAGCTCTGAGCCTGAATCTCCTTTTTCTCCCACCGGACCTTTATTACCCTGTGGTCCTATTTCTCCTTTTTGTCCGGTGATACCTTGTAAGCCAGTATCTCCCTTTTCTCCTCGAGGTCCTTTAGGTCCTCCACCTGCTGCTAAAAGCTGGTCAAAGTTATAGTTAACTTTATCCAGTTTTATAGAGTCACTGTCTGAGATTAAGATTTCTTTTAAATTAATAGCCATTATTAGTATTCACCTTTATTTAAGTATATATTCTTTTTTATGTTGGATCGAGTTCAATTGTAATTTCACCAACATCATTCATACATGATGTTGCATATATACATGTAAAGTCATAGTCACCAAGAGACGTTAGATTCATCTCAGCATCTCCTATAAATGCTGTGAAAGTTTGTGTACTTGACCCGCTGTTAATATAATTTTGCTGGTGGTCAAACACCATGTTACCAGTACCATCGTTACATGTAAAATCTATAATAATAGAAGACGTAGGATTTCCGGAATTATCTAGAAAACATGACTGAGCTGGTCCACTTAAATCTATTGGTGGAACCTCTACCGTCAACTTTAAGCCAGGTCCACCTCCAGCGCCAGTAGTATTATTCTTAGATATTCTTCCGTCGAAACTGTCTAGCGTCAGATTTGTATTATCTACAGTTTCTACAATATCTCCAACCTGTGTGTAACTACCGTTAGATTGCTGTTGATATAATTTATTGTCTACAACAGGGCATACTCCTTGGTAGTTGACAGTTGAACTACTATTTAGAGTAGAATAATCCGTACCCTGTATATTGGCTCCTCGTAAAGAGTTCCTCCCGGCAACAGGGCTACCACCTTCTTTAGCCTTGTGTATTATTTTTGTGCCTAGTGGCTCTTCATTTATTTGTTGAAATGTATAAGTACTATCAACATATAATGTTTGTCCATCAATTAGATATAGATAGGCACTTTCAGGTTGGTCCCAATTGGAAATGCCAGCGTATGGATTAGGTGTATTTGTAGCAATCCATGTGTTAAAACTATTTTGGAAGTTAGATAACTCCGTACATATACCACTTCCATAATAATTTGAAAATTGGTATTGACCCACAAAGTATACATAGTCTTCTGTAAAGGCATGTCCCACAAAATTACCTCCATTCCAATATCTTCTAGCCGTACCGGAAATGTCAGACCTTCTATACCATCCCGCAGTATTACCCTGATTAGGGAAGTACATAGTAGTTGCAGTTTCAAAAGAAGAAGTGTCAATTTGTACAACTGTGGCACCAGTTAAATTAGCGCTATCTCCGTTTAAGTCTATAATCGAGTTCTCTATTTGTACTGTAAATGATAACTGACACTGTGAGAATTGTGTAAAGCTCGAGGCTCCATCCCAAAATCGAGCCGCTCCGTTTAACGCATACCATTGTGAGGGTGCTAGGTTTTGGGCACCTGCATCAGTGTAAAGATATAAACCTGAAGTATTCAGATTGGAATCTGTCCAGTCATCTGTACTGGGGTCCCATGGGTTTATGTAAAGTGTTTGGTTTTGTTGTGCGTTTGGATCGGTGCTAGGATCGCATGCTCCAGTTGAAGTAGATGAAGTATTAAATCCTGTAATTGGTGAAAGATTTACCGTTGAAACGCTAGAAGCATTAATCCAGTATAAATTAGGATTTTCTAAGTATACTATCCATAATACATTTACAACGGCCCTTGCGGTACCGTATTGTGGAGAGTTTACTATCATACTACCATCAGAATTATCTGAAGTTAGTTGAGTTTCATAATCATCTAAATATCCCGCATTAAACGTTGAATTCATATCAACATCAATTCCTCCAATTAAAACTGGATCGTTATTACCTCCATTTGCAATAGCATTTTGTGTGTTATCATCGTTTGGTTCTATAACATAGTCAAAGCTGTTTAGATTAGGAACTTCATATTCAATTGCCGGAGTCCCATTTGTCCAATTTTCACCATTACAAACATACCACCCTTCAAACTCTCCTTTTCCTCTACCAAATGTATTATGAAGTGGAGTCTGGTTTGGACTATTGCCTACATCGATAGTTCCATAGAATTCGAAATTAGTAGAATTCCATTCTGCTTTCTTTATAGAAATAATACTACCAAAGGGTAGGCTTCTAAAAACAGAATTTTTATTTTGCCATTGAACTAATCCTGTGGAGTCTACTGCAACGAGAACTTTTTTATCATCAGGAGCTCCTGAAGTAAGCTTAACCGTATCATTGTGTTGAACTGCAGATGAATTAAATTCCGTAGGAGCTAAAAACCTTAAATCACCAGGTAAATAACTACCCACATTTGCAACAACCTTGAATACACTATTGGCAGAAGGATTTGTAAAATCTATCTCATTTATATACCATTCCCTATTACCTCCGATCGTGTCTTCTATTAACTTTGCATCTCCGGCAGTTTGTGTAGAAGTATCGGGCGTTACATATAACTTAGAAATCTTAGAAGAATTATAGAAAAAACTTATAGAATCTCTACTATTTCCAACATTGCCACCATAGGCGGAGCTATGTATTGAAAGAACTGCTCCATCAGTACCTATTGACTGAGAATATTCGGATAAATTCGAATTAAGTCCTATCTTTACAGACTGTGGTGAAAAAGACTGAAGTTGAGGGGGCTGATTCGGAAAAACTGTTCGATTACTCTGTCCATCTACATAAATCCAGGTAGATTCTCCAAATTCACCTTTATCACCCTGAAATCCTAAATAACCCTGATTTCCTAAACCACCCTTTAGACCCTTTATACCATAATTACCGTCAGCTCCTTTTTCTCCTAAAGGACCGGGATTACCGCCTTCAGATAACTGGTTGAAGTTATGATTTAGCTTATCAACTTTCTTGCTTGAAAACCAAGCTAAAGAGTTAGGGTCTAAATCAGATTTAAAAATTTCTTTAATATCTATAGGCATCTTTAGGCTTGTATTTTAACGTATATTCTAAAATTATAGTTATACGATATTTTCTTATTATATATTAATCTAAAACTTAATCCATCTGAAGTAAACTTTTTAATATCATAGTTAGCTTGTTCTATAAAACCTTCTCTTGCAATATTGTTAGCATCTGATACAGATAAAAAAGAAGATTCTTCTAATTTTCTAGACTCAAATGCATATACCTTGATAAATTCTGTGATAAAACGACTAACCACGTTTCTTTTAATATATTCAACAACATCGTCTTTCGTGGTGGTTTTATCTCCAAATGAGTTTTTATTAGATATGTACCTTTCCAGATAAACACCTGCATTAAATTCTAATAATTCAGAAACTATTGCATCAGGTAAATAAAAGTCCGCATATACTTGTTTTGGATTTTCAAAAAAGTGAATAGGAGTTGTAGATTTATCTGACATTCTTATTTCGTCTAACGCTTCTATAGAGTTTTCTCTGGTAGACTGATATGAGGTTATATCATAAGAGTCTTGTACTTTCATTATAGTAGAAGCAAAGAATGATTTTATCTCACTCGGCGTAAGTGTTCCATGGGCACTTATAGAGCCACCGGCAGAAAGAGCTTTAGTAAAATAATCAGGAGCATATTTACTCTTAAATAGATTAATATCTTTTTTATCAATAGCTATTTCACCTATTGTAGGGTATAGGGGTAGTTTGTCAGTGGATTGAGAAAGTTTTAAAATATTTTTAGCATTTTCATCATTTACCTTATGATAAAAGAAATTTTTAATATGTCCATATAATTCTGTCTTGTTGTCAAACGTATCAAACCCTATTCCTAAGCCGTTAAATTTATCATAAATCAATTTCTTTCTAGGATTATATAGACTATCGTTAATTGAATGTATGACTTTATGTTCTCCGTATGGATACGAAAATGTTACAACATCTTTGAATACGGGTGTGTAATTACCATTAAATCTATTCATCGATGTAAAGTATCCTCCATCTTCTCTTTCCACTAGGGCTTTACCCACCTCGTCGGCACTAAGTCTATATGATTTAGGTTTGTCGGCATCAGTGGCTGTAGTTATTAAAGAAGGCTTTACGAAAGGAGTTCCTCCTTCTACTGACAATAAGAATTGGTTTGTCAACTCTCCTAAAGAATCGACTGTCGTGTAGGTTACATTGTTATTATTATTCACTCTTTCTGCAAAATTATGGGAAGTCAATCCTTCTAATAGATTGGCCCATCCAGCAGCACCTCCTTTGTGATATTTTACACTTGTGGTAAGATTATTAATTAATTGAGCGTCTGGATAGTAAATAACAGGGCTAACCGCTGTTGCATTAGTATAATCGGAAAGTATATATGGAAGTCCTGCAACCACTATCTCACTATCACTAACTACTGACTTAACCTTTAATGCATAGTCATCACCATCGTGTGTGAACTTTAACACAGAGTATACTCCATCTTCTAGCGTAGTAATTTGCTCTGTAAACCTTGCGGTTTCAGAAATAATAGAAAATTGAGTAGCCTGTAAAATAGTATCTTGGGTTGGATTTGAAGCAGGTGGCCAATTGGCTCCTGCAAAATCAAGCTGGGCTTCAACTTGGGTAGAAATAATCTGACTATTGATGTCTTTAAAATCTTCTCCTTGGTATAAGAAAGTTCTATCAATGGTGTCTTGCTGATTATATTCGGTAAATACCTGCATATATACACAAACAAACTTATGTACATCATTCTTGACCACATCGATAGTGGTAGAATTACTTACAGAAGAATTAACGTAATTTAAAACAACACCGAATTTGTAATCGTTAACCTCTCCGCTAGAAATAAAGTCAGTAGGTGTTGCATCTATGATTTCTTTTCTTCTTTTATATAAATATCTGATACCTCTAAACGTTGTGTTAGAAAAGTTTTCTGTAGTACCATCTTTAAATAAGGTGTATAATTTTTTAGAAGTAGAAGGTGTCCATGTTTTAGCCAAATCATTATATGCTCCGGACCAAATAAAGAACCTATCAAAATAATTAATTGAAGTATCTTTTAACATGTTAAGGGTTAGTCCAAATTTATCTCCTGTAAAGTTAAGAATACTATTTAAATCTTTTTTAACGTCATCTGTAGCATTATATTCAGCTTTTTTAGGAAACTTATTTATATGAAAATATTCCATATTAAGAGATTCAAACTTTCTACCTTCATCATCATCTACTGAAGGCGACATATTGTCTACTCCAAACGCCTCACTTGCAGTTAGAAGATAATTTAAATTTCTTGCATTAGTAGAATCTTTCAGTGCAAATTTAGAAATACAGGGAACTACTCTACTTGTAAGAGAAGTTTGTTTTAATTGATTTTCATGAAGTCGGTCATATTCAGAACTAATTTTAGAGGCTCCTATTTCTTCAGTGTCAGGGTCTTCAACTTCTAATACATCATTTAAAAATTCAAATAACGCTTCTTCTTCGTATTGTAGTTCACCTGGGTCTGAGTATGTAGTGTCATAAAAGTCATAATCAAAATCTTTAAAATCATATACTGAAAATTTACCAAATTCAACACTGTAATCTTCATAGAGTTCTATTACATTATCACTTGCTAACTTAGTTTGTTTATTAAAAACAACTCTATTAAATCCTGGCCTTTCAGGATCGCTAACTATAGAGATTATTTTTATGAACTTATTAGACTTAGGAATTTTTACGCTTTGTCCGACTGAAACTTTAGGCAAATCAATATCAGCAACTAAAAGAGCTTGACCCTGTTGTGAACCACCTGTCATTGTAAAGATATTCCAATCCGAAAACACAGTATTTGTACTAGAAGGTATAGCCACTTGATTTAAACCGATGTCATTTGATACACCCGTTTTAATCTCTAAAAAGTCAACTATATTTGCACTTAAAATTCCCAGGGCAGTCTTATTTCTATCGCTACCTATACCGTAATCTTTTATTGTCACTAAGGTTCCATTTACCATAGTATCGTACATCATGATTTGGCCCTCTTGAATTGCCTTTGATATAGCAACCGCAATCATCTCCAGACTACCTTGATTTGAAAATCTATATGTAGAATGAGTACCAGCTGGTAAAGATTGGTCTGCAACGATTGTGAAATTACCTAAATTATATTCTTCAATCTCTAATTCTGACTTATCTAGTATAAAAAACCTATCATTATGATTAGGAACAGCGATTACATCTAGCTGTATAAATCCTTTAGTTGCTGGTTTTTCGGGCAAACAAGGTAAATTAATTTTTGATTTAGCTAAACCTTCAAATGTTTTAATATCTTCGGCGCTATTTAACGAAACAGGAATAGAGTCCGGTTTAAACTTAGTTAAATTCTTGACATGAAATAACTTACCATCTTTATTTTTTATATACGATAGGATAGGTTTTGTAGTTTCATCAGTTGAGATAAACATGTCTCTTTCCTTTAAGCCTATTGGTAAAGGATATACCGTAGTATAACTGTCTTTTTCTATTTGAATTACACCCGATCTATTAACACCTATACAATCAAAAGAACCTTCCTTTATATCATCGACATATAATCCGAAGTATCTATAAACTTTATAGTCCGTTGCCGTTGAATCGTCGAATAAAAATTCTAGATTCATTAAGTTGGCTATTGCAATTCCATTTCTTTTAAAACCCTCAGTAATTAATTCATTACTTAAAATTTCTAAAGAGTCTTTTCTATAAAATTCATCTTCTAAATATTCAGGTTTACTCACAAAGCCACCTTTGACGACATCAATACCTCTATACATACATGGCTCATCTTCTTCAAATGAGAAACTCAAAGGAGAAGATGGAAATAAAGGGTTATTTACGTGATTATCTAGATAACTTCCTACTTTTGAATCCTTTAAATCAAAGGTCTTAACAATAGTTGCATCTTTTAAAAGGTCTAAAATTCTAGAATTCTGACCAGCTATACCCTTGTCATACCTTTCTTCATAGTCAACTCCTTCAACCCTGTAAACTATAAACTTGCTAGGCATAACCTTATCTAACCACATAGGTGCTAAGATTTTATATTGCTCATCATATAATTTAGTAGAATTAAAAGAAGCTCCGTACGTATATTGATTCTCGTATTGAGATGCATAGTCAGAATATACTGTTAAATCATTATTTTTTCTGGAAACCTGATACCTATCGTCTTTTGATATTTTATTAAAAAACCTAGCAATATCTCGAGAATAGTTTCCGCTTTCCTTCAATTCGAACTTCTGATACTCTGCCCTAGACAAGGTTCTGTTAGCCTTGAATGAACTTAAATAAATATCGTTAGAAGAATCAACTACCAATTTAGTGTTTGTACTAAGCTTTGGGTTAGCCCTTAAAATTGCGAATGATTTATTTTCTACTAAATTGTTTTGGGATTGTAAATTTGTAGCAGCCATTAATCGGACCTATTTTTGGTTTTAGCTATATATCAACATTTGTATAACCAAAACCTATTGGAAATATCTTAAGTTGTACTGAATGTCGCTACTAAAGTCATATTCACCGTCAATAAAGCTTCTGTATCCTAAGCCCATTGGGCCGGTTAATCTAAATCTTGAAAGTTGTCTACTTGTAATAGAATTAACATTTCTTCCAGTTGCTCTGTATTTTGCAAACACTTCTACATCAAATGAGAATGCATTACTAAAAGAATCTATTAAGTCAATTCCTATTTTCTTAGAATATGTCAGATTTGTAAAGAAGTTAGATACAACACCGCCTACTCGGCCATTTCCAGTTGAACCTTCTGAATTATAGTCTGTCATTCTATATTGGAAAACCATGTCTACTGAAATTGAATTACCATCTCCAGCATTAATTCTCTTTTTACCAAACTTATTATTAGCATCAACTACAATCGATGAAGTATTAATAGGTGCCAAGTATAAGAAAGAACCACATGATTTACCACCTAATAAGTATTGATCGTTAGCTTCAAACCCTTGCTTAATAGTTTTTCTAATACTTTCTGAACCTGTATTATCTATATTATTAATTATTCTTAAAGGGGTTTGTTTTTTACCATCTACATCATTAGCTCTTTTCGGTGCAGTTTTAGCAAAACCTACCATACCATTACTTTGAATATCTAAAGAGCTAAGTCCAGCATTTCCAGTAGATTCTACTTCAGCTATGTGTGAGTTAATTAACGGGTGGTCTGCATGTAAAAATATACCGTTATCATAAGCAGTTGCAGTAACCGTATTCAATTTGGTTAATTTTGGTTCACCTCCTGAATAAGGAGCAGAATTACCTGTTATAGGTTGATACTCTCCATTCCAAATATATTCATTTTGACCTGATGAATCAGTGTAGGTTTGTGTAGTAATGTTGTTACTATCGGACCAGTCTTTAGTTCCATCGTTTTCAGGTGTACATGAATTGTAACTTAGACCATATTCATAAATGTCATATCCTGTTTCATCTCCAGCATGTACATCAGTCTCGACATAGTTTGCTTCACTGTTTGCTACATTCTTAAATCTTGAGTAGATAAACTGACCATTTAATTGAGTTGATTGATTAGGAATAGAATTAAAATACGTATTAGCAGATGCTTGTGCAGCATCTATGTTTTGATAACCAACAGGAACTAAATCATATTTTCCTTCAGTCGTATAATATGTATTATCTGCCACCGTAGAATCTATAGTTCCGGTTCCTAAACCGAATGCAGTACTAGTACTAGAAATAAATGCAGGTTGTGTAATATCTCCTACTAATTTTGAAACTAATTCTAAAGCGGTTGACTTAGTGTTTGATAACTCAATCTTATAGTTCTTAGTTACAATAAATCCTTTTTTATCAGTTGCAGGTAATTCATCTACATAGTATCCTGCAAATAATTTAATAGTAGAGTTGTTTTTAACTCTTCTCTCATTTCCATCTTCATCTACAATCGAAACTTGTAACTCTCCAACGGCACCTGTTATAGCAGCCGTTAATCTATCTATAGTAGCTTGCATTTCAGTAAGTTTATCATACACTGAAATAGGTGATTGTTCACCTGTTAAAAATCCTGAAGCAAGATTAACAGCATTATGTGCAAAGTAAGTTTCATTAGAAGAGAATCCGTCCGCAAGGTGTGTAAACAAGCCCTCTGCTTCTAAATCAGCTCTTAATTCTACTTTTAAATTATCTAATTCATTTTGAGTTAAAAGTTCACCAATTCCGTCAGTATTTAATTCTCCATCCGGGAATTCAACTTTAATAATGTCTGACCATTCAGATTCAATAGGGTTTGCAGGGAATCCAGCTTCTGATAAAGATTTTACCATGATTTCAACTACTTCACCGCTATTAATAGAAATATCTAAAGAGTTAAAGTTTATTGCTTGTGCGTCTTCTTCACTCTCTAAAACCCAGCTATATCTCCCGTTGTCTAATATCTTTCTTTTTCTAACTGGTCCTTCAACTTCAACCCAGTTTGAAAAGGCCGCTGTTTTACTAGTGTCATTTATAGAATCTTCAAAATTGATTTGTTCAACCTGTGAAGTTTTTCCAGATGTTGAAACGTATCTGTATCTAATCTTAAATTGTACAACTTCTTGTGAAATACCTTCTCCTACATCTTTAGATTCAGGAATAGACCAAAAACCTCTTACTCTGAATTTAGGAGAAATTTTAGCAATATCGGTTGATTGTGAAGTTGATTTTATTTGTGTTACCGCTGATGAGTAGAACTTGGTCTCAGACTCTCTTTGAGAAACTAGAGATGACAGTTCACTTCTTAAATTGTCTTTTTCAATTTTAGATTGAAATTTCTTAGTGTTAAAAAGAGCTCTCTTCTTTCTAATAGTACTGTCTAATTTTACAAGCTGTTGCTCGGCCGATGTTTTATCAGACTTCAACTGTTTTATTTGTTCAGTTGTAGTATTATCCGTTAAGTGTTTGTTAATTTGTACTACCTTAAAGTTTGCAGAGTTTAAGACAGGTGAATCTGGTTCAATTCCTTCAGAAGCAGGTGGTATATAATCCACCTTTAATGATTTGATAAATTGTCCAAAATCAGCAACTGAATCTTTATAGTACATTGCTAAACTCTGTGTACTTCCGTCATCTAACACGATAGTTAATTCGTTAGAATAAAATCCAATACCTGGAGAATATTCATTTGAAGGTAATTTAGAAACAGGGTCAATAGCTTTAATAAAAACTACTTGACGCTCATTGTAACCTATTTTAACTTCTATTTCTAGATTAGAATCTATTCCTTTATGAACAATTAAAGACTCCGAACCTATTTTTATATTTTCAAATCCTTCTATTAATTTTAACTCAACTTGTAATGTAGAGTTATCAATTGAAATGATTTCATATCTTGTGTTATAGTTTCCACTGTTTACTACAAGTGAATCTCCTACTCTTAAAACCTCAGTGTCTTTCATAGACTTTGAAGAATCAGAATATGTAAGCTTATTCAATGTAAATAATTTTATACTCTTAGTATTAGTAACACCGTCTACTACTTGAGATTTTTGCTCGTTAGATATGTTAATTACATCAAAGGCTCCTTTATATTGAACCTCTCTCATCGGCATATCTACAACTTCACTGTCTACGTGATATTTGTAATTGTTTTCCGCTATTTCATTTTTAAAAGCAGTGTAATCTAATTCGCTTTCACCTTTGTAGGCTTCTTCAAATGCAGTTGACGTTGCTAAATCATTACTATCAAATATAAATCTCTCTAGATAAACTCTTTCAGTTTCTACAGGAATCTGTCCAGTTACGTCTAAGTTAATAGTTAATAAAGGATTTAAGAAATCCTCAAAAAACTCATTTAATTTAGTACTAAAGTTTACAGGAGCCGCTAGGTTCTTTATATCCTTTGCTGGCGACTTTAATTTCGCAGTATGTATTCTTTTAAAAGAACCATCCTTTAATCTAATGTTAACTGAATTATTATCTAAGCCTGAAATAGCTTTCACATTCTTATCTAATCTTTCTACCTCTCTTTTTAGATACCCGAAGGCAGGGATTTGGATAGGTCTAAGTTCTCCCTTGGCATCGTCAAATATATTAATAGTTACTGTTTGTTTATCAGTAGTTATAGCTTCGTTAATGCGTTCAAATGTTTCTAAGGAATTAGTGTTTAATTCTAAGAATTGTTCGAGTAGATGTGATATAGAATTGCTAGCGCTCATGTTTATCTAATAATGTCAGATTCTAACGTTTTATTTGTTTCATCGATACAAATTAGTTCGATGTAAGGTTTGTTACTTAAAAGTTGTGCTCCTGAAATTTCATGTTTCATAACCCAACCACCGATTTTATCGGTCCAAACTCTTATTGTCTTTCCAGACATGTTAGGTAGTTCGGTCTTAAAAGAAAGTTTTACAACTTGTCCTTTTTTGAAAGAAACTACACTATCATCTAAGTATATATTCAGATTAGAACCACTTGGTATATCTCCACTATCTATGTTGATTCTAAGTAAGTTTTCAAAATTCTTTAATCTTGCCCAGATTCCATTTACAGAAGCAGTGACAGGATTAAATGGAGTGGCTGAAGTAATTTCAGTAGGGCTAATCACTTTAGATACTAGGTCTATTGAAAATAACTCGCTCATAGAATATACACCACCTGTGTTTGTCAGTTTTAATTTTTGATTAGATTTTTCTAATAATACACCTGCACCCTGTTTAATAACGTCTGTATTGTATTGTACAGAAGTAGGTATTGTACCTGATATAACGTCATTTACTCTACCGTTAACTGATGTAATTAATTCTAGTAAAGATGATGGGCTCTTTAAATTAAGAGATGCATTCTGAACGTCTTCTTCTATTTCATCCATTCTAGTATTTAGATTCTGTAGTTGTGAAGATGTGAGAATTACATTTTCCAGATTGTCTAATCTTTCGGCAATCTTACTGTATCTGTTGTTTGCACTTTTTAAAATTTCAGTAGCATTTTCAAGAGCTGACGTAGTATCAAAGAATACGTCCATTGAGAATGTAGTGTAATCATTAATGTTTTTCTCAACACCGACATTGTCAAGTGAAGAATTAAACTTAAGATTTAATTTTAATGCAAAAGCATTTCCATTTAAACCTGTAATTTCATTAGGCTTAAATTTAGATAGTTCAGGAATATACCATCCAGTAGAACCTGAATCATATTTCCACTGGTCTAATATAATTATTCCATATAAGTTTGTTGCTCTATTTCCTGCGTTAGACTTAGAATATAAGTCATAGTAAACCGCAATAGCATTAAATCTAAAATCACCACCTCTTCTAGACCACTCTAACATATTGTTTAAAGAGGGATCGTTATCTATTTTTGCGTAATAAGCAGGGTCCCACTCAATTCCATAACTATAAACTTGTGTCTCATCTACATTGAGAGTACCTTGATTATTATCCGCTAGTGGGTCTAAATTTATATTAGGGTCAGGATGTGTTTGATTATCTCTTCCATTAATAAAGTTGCCAGTAGGTTGATATGAACTCGTTGTAGTATTAAAGTCGGCTGCTTTAAATAGAATTTCAGGAGTATATCCTACATTAGAAGGGACGTTGATAAATATCTCACTAAATACTTCACCACCATAATTCTTATCGTTGGTTACATCTATTTCTCCAAGGTATTTTACAACCTGGCTGTATTCACTTCCGGTTAACACAGAATCATCTTCTTCAATAACCCTTGAATAACCTGTTGCTACTTCTTGTGAAGTGGCGGTTCTAACTCTAAATGCACCCAGGTGATTAAGATATTTAAAAAATATCTTTTCAGCATCGCTTGTGTATACAGTAGAATCAAAATCGTCGTCAGTAAGAATATAATTTTCAAGATTTAACGCGTAGTTTTGGAATGTCTGCGCGAAATGGCGATTCGCAGAATCATCCGGGACTGTAGGATCGTATGATGGCGCAGATTGGTTTTGCGCAACCGGTCCTCCTTCAAATAGGTTGTCAAACTGAATGTAGTTATTTGTAGAGCCTTGGGCCGGCTCAGATACTACAGGAATATCTAAAAGAGCAAACTTTGAAAATTCAAAGTTTATATCAGGATTGTAATATGCCCTGGTTAAATCTCTTGCAGCACTAGCGAATGCATATAATGTACCGCCTTGTTCCTGTGGAATCCTTACTAGTGGTGTTGCCATTTAGTTAGCTTTATATTTTTTAATAAGTTACTGTCGTATTAGCGAATGAAATAACATACCAAGATGCTCCTATATACCTAAGTGTTAACGTTCCGTTATCAGCCATACTAATAAGTGCTGTAACTCCAGCAATATTATTGTGGTCAATATCAACGCCACCTCCACTTGCTATTAAGGTAATTTCTTGACCTTCATCGCCTGCAGCCAATACGTTAGTTCCACTAAAAGTAGTAGAGCTTAATATAAAGGTGCTATATTCATAGCTGTTTGCAGCAGGTAAAATAGTTGGAGATACTGTAGAGTATCTGATACCGTCTTCTATAATAAGCTGGCCTTCAAACGTAGCTGGTAAACTGTTAACTATTTGAGTTGAACTAACAACAAATCTGTTAGTGTTGCTCGCTGTTAAAGTTAAACTTGAACCTGTCATTGAGCCAGATAAAGTTAAGTTTTGCCCAGTTGTATCTAATAGGGCCGTGATTCCATCCAGTCCGCTATCAAGAGCACTAAAGTTATCATTGATAACTACTCTCGAAGTTGAAAGACTATCTGTTCCATTAATTGTTGTAATACTTGCCATTTCTTTTTAATTTATTGTTAAGATGTTTTTTGTTGTTACATTTTTATTTCCATTAGAATCAGTCAATTCTAGCTTTATTGTATAGTCACCCTTGTTCTCAAACAAATAAGTCAGCCACTGATTGTTGTAGTATATATCTTTTTCATCTAGACTATTATTTATTAAAGTCCACACTTGTTTTATTATACCGGGCATATTAGTTAAATCATATGAAAATGTTAAATGATTCAACATTTTTACAGTTTCATGGTCTCTTAAGATATTTAAGTTTTCAAAAGATGGATTATAGCTTGTATATTGTTGTTCTCCGCTAATAGAGCCATCTGATATTTGAATATCCGTGAAGTCATAATTTCTTCCAGGTTCCTCAGCAACCGCTAATATAAATTCACATGTGTCTTGTCCAAGCGTATAACCAGAAACTACAGTTCCATCAACATCAACGAAAACGGGGTTGTAATTAAATCTAGAAAGCCTAGGATGGTCTTCTGCCGTTAAAGCATTTAGTTCATCTGCAATTGCTTGCCATCCATTTAAATCAGATGAGTCAGCAGGATATGCGGAGGTTATGGTATATGAGTCTGTTTGAACTAGATTGTCTGATGGGTCTACCCATGTTAATATAAGTTCTCCATTTCCAGTATGTCCTTGGTCTACTCTTAAATCTATTTTAAATGATGAGTTAATATCTGCGCCAACTCTTGTCATTTCCCAACTAACTTGGTCACCATCGTTCCATTGATGTGTTCTTAAGTTTCTCCATTGATATGGTCCAGGTGTTTCTGAATATCCTGTTGGTGAGGATGGGTCTAAATATCTTCTAACCATAGAGAACTGAAATCCATTTTCTATACCATGTAAATAGTTTGCCCTATTCAATGTTAAATAGTATGTTCCGATTACGTCTCTAACCTCTTCTCTATTTTCATGAGCCCAATCCCAAGATGAACCTGAAATTTCCCAAGGAGTTTTATAGTCTCTCCATGATAATTGTGGATAAATCTTTTCATATACTCCGTAAATCTCAACTTCTTTTTGAGATACTATAATAGACTGTGGTTTTCTATCTACACTTCTAACATTAAATAAATCATGAAAAGCTAATTCTACATTATATGTTCCATGATAAGGTAAAACTATAGGAACTTCATAATAATATGCGATCGGACCTCTTAGAATTTTAGAATAATTATTAGGACCTGTAATAACCCATTCAACTTCATATATGTTTCTGTACCACCAGTTATTCCAGTGTAAATCGTCTCCACTCTCTTCAACATCTAAAAATGTAAAGTCTGCTGAATCCCATGTTTGAGGTATTGAGTTTGCTTTTAAATTTATTGGAGCTCCGATAGGAATTCCATCTAGGGTTTGAAACGAATTCATGTCAGTATCATAATACGAACCGTAAAAGCCGTCTATGTTATCCATTACTGCTTGTTTATCGTTCGATATAATCAAAGCATCAAAATCTTGACCTAACCCTGTTAATCTATAATCAACCTTTCTTAAATCTTCTACAAATACTCTTCTAATGTCGGGTGTAACTTCATAAGCAACCCTAACTCCTTCATCAATATCCTCTATCTTCTGTTGATTGTCAAATACCCTAGTATTAACTCTTGTAAAGTAATCTCCTTCACCTGTAATATCTATAATCTTAGCTTGTAGAGGTAGATAGTATTTTTGAAGCTTGTTTTTTAACCCATATAACTTTATTAAAATTTCATCTGGTGAAAAATCAAATACTTCTTCTACTTGTGGAAGGTCATACTTGTCATATTCTCCATTAAAATTATTAAGCCTATAAACTAAAGAGAATCTAGATGTCTTTTTATGATTAGAGTTAGGAAGCTCCTTATCTATATTTTTTGCCGCTAAGAAGCCTTTAATTTCTTGATTAGGAACCGCAACCGCTATCAGTTTTCCAAAACTCTCAGCTTGTTCATTGATATTTAACCAATACTCCTTTAGAGTTAGGTTATCATATCCATAAAACTTTATTGCATTTAAAAGAGCTTTATACGTTCCTATAAAAGATTTTATTTGGCTAGCTTCTAAAAGAAGTTCTCTTCTTTTTTCATTAATTATATGATAGTTAGGAGAAAGTTCTTTTACGTCTGACCTTTTAAAAAGTAAATAGTCAGCTTCTTCTAAATTCATACCTATGTTAGTTAATAGGTCTTTTAATCTTTCATCTTCACCTTCAACCTCTCCGTATATTCTGATTTCTGCCACTAGATGAGTATTTACATCACCAACTCTTTCATGAATCTGTAAAATTCTACTGTGATAATCTTCAACCTGACTAGAAAGAGTAACATTACAACTCATTGGTATTGTTTTAGGCTTTGATGAAATTACCTTTATTCCATTTGAAACGGATGAAGAGACTGATGCATCTTGTAAATCTGCATCGAAGTGTTCTATTCTTTTAACATAAAATTTAGAATCTCTGCTTTCAGCTTTATATAAATATACGTCATCAGAAGAACCGTATTCATTAGTAAAATTAAATCTAAATTTAACTGAATTTCCATTTTCAGAGATAGGGTTAACATATCCTGTTTGACCCAAAGTACCCTCTACTTCTTCTAGTATATAAATAGTAGTTGTCTCGAATAAGCCGGCAGAAACTTCAGGTAAATACACATTCCCTGTCCACTTTTCAGCGACTGAATCGTATGACATGTTTAAGTCGTTAGACTGACTATCAAAGAATTTTAAATTTTCGTACTTGGCCATTATCTAACCTTTTTATCTCTTTTGTTATGTGTGTATGACTTATGTAATTTTAATGTTGTAACAGCATCTACTAAATCGCTAATTACAAATTGAATTAATGTAACAAAGTCATTCATATATTTGTTTCTAAAAATATAAGAAGAAATGGAATTCTTTACAGCGTTCTCTGTGTAATCGTTACCTAAGTTCTTTCTATTATCTACTGCAGTTTTCCTTGCGTCATAGGTTCTTTTTCTTCTTACCTTAAATAAGTTAGTGTGTAAATCTGCCATTATAGAAGGTTTCTGTTTTTAGCCTGTATCTTAGTAAACACTGTATTAGGAATTGCAGGCTCATCAAAATAAATAGACAAAGCAGCCATTTCTCCAATAGCAGCGCTATCAGAAACTAAAACATTATCTCTATCGTTCCATCCACCTCTAAATAAAGCTATTTCTTCTTTTCCTAAAATAATATCTCCAAAAGAATCTAGATTAATAACTTCTTCTGGTAAAGCAGCTCCTGATTCAAAAGATACTCTAGTCTTCTTAATATTTCTCTTAAAGAAAACATATTTTTGTTTTCCATTTCCTATGTCTTCTAATACAGGGGTTGAAGGAGTCACTCTAACGGTTTCAACTGTATAAAATCCTAGTCTTCTCGCATCTTCTTCGGCCTTTGAACTGAATCTAACATTAACTGAATCGATTCCTTCAATTCCTTCAAGCAACGCTACAATATCTGATTTAGGAAGTCTATCTCTTCTAGTGATAGACATCAAGTAATCCGATATCTTACTTCTAATTTGAGTAGAAAGAGTTTCTTTGTGATAACCTTCAAAATATCTAACTTTAATATCCATTCTAAAATATTGAGCACTAGGCTCAACTATTTTAACTTCTGTTGTTACCATTTGTTGATTTGAATTTTCAATTAATTCTAAAATAGCATCTTTCTCTAATTGAGAAAACGTAAATTCATCTACAGCTAAGCTAAAATAATCTCTATCCTTTGTAAGTTTTCTTTTTGTGTCCGGTAACATAAATAAGTAAATTACATTATCGTCGTCTAGGTAGCCGTCTTCGGTTGTATTATATGCATCTAAATACGAGAACATTCCATATCTTGATAAGAAGTGTTCATAATTTTCAGGTCTTGCAAGTACAAATGAATTAGACTGAAGTGGAGCTATTAATTTGGTTAGCTCCAATTGTTCAGGGTCTGAACCTAATCTTGGAGTAACTGTAAAAGAAGATTCTAAAAGGTCATTTAAATTGTATAGGTTTCCTAGGCTATCAGTACCTTCACTGTCAAATTTAAAAGTTAAATCTTTTGAGCCGATTAAATTTCCTTTAGCACCATCAGTTTTTATATACTCAACGCCAATAGAAGAACCTGTTGCAGGTATTGCTCCAAACGCATCATTACCAAAATAAATATCTAGTCCTCCTGAAATACCGGTTTTGACTATGAATCCTTCAGTATCTTTTTTCATGTCATATAAAGAATCATACCTTGTCCATGGAACAGAGTTTACAGATACTTTAACATGATGATGGTCAGTGTTAGATTTAGTAACTATATTAAAAGATTGAAATGCCTCACCAGTTGAAGTAACAGTTTGAGACTCTATAGTTCCTTGTATTATAGGTATAAACACATACTCAGAATTACTTTTATCGATTCTAAACTGATCGTTGTTAGTTCTTAAGATGTAATCTAAGGTATTATCGTTTGACTTGATAATACAATTAGCTGGTATATTAAGAGCATCTCCGGCAATTGCATTAGCTCCTGACGTGTTTAATCTAAGTTTTATTTCTCCTGTAGCTGATGAACCTCTAAATGGATCGTGACCTGCAAGTCTAGAAAGACCATATATTGATTCAGGGTTTTGAGCAGTTAATATGTTTTGCTCTACTGTAGCGTCTTCAATATAGAAGAAAACCAAACCTGTTAGTTGCTTTAGAACTTGTAAGATTTGTGCAAAAGGAGAAGCTGTAGTAAATAGCTCTCCGGTTTTATTGTATACCCTAGTCATATAGGCCTTGGTATCAGCGATCATTTCGTTGACCCTTATTCTAGAAGTACTTAAGAATTTTTTATCTGCCATTTTTATTTTCTAATTTTATATGTAAACTCCTACTTGGTATTTAGAGTCTATATCTATATTTACAAACAACAAGTGTCTATCAACTTCTTCTGTAAAATCAACGTTTACCCTTGTGTTATATTTTCTTGATAAAGGAACGTATGATTCTAACTGGTCTTCTATTGTACTCGCTATCATTCTATCATTATATCTTAAAGAATATACCAAATCATCTAAATTTGCTCCAAAGTTAGGGTCACCCATTACATCTCCTCTTCTCGTAAAAAGAAGAGTTTCGATCTGTGCTAAAAGCTGTGCAATTTCTGAACCTGCTTCTAGTTTATTCTGATCGAAATTAGGGTCACCAACGTCTCTGATATAGAATTCCATTTAACTATATATTTGTTTAAGAATGCATCATCCAGTCGACGCCTTCATCTCCTTTTATTTCTTCAATCACCGCTTCAAGTTCTGTTTCACCTAAACCTGAAATAGCGTCCGGATTTACTTCTATATTTCCAGGAAGCGAGTAACCGAATATACCCATTTTCTGACCTAGAGAAACTTTAATTTTAGCAGCACAATATCTAAAGAATGCTTCATCTCCGAATAATGCACACTCTGGAACGGTTTCGTATACATTTAAAACAAGGTCTTTTTTTGGAGTTTCTCCTGTAAATTTAAGTTCATGTGTTAATCTACTATAATCATAACTAATAGGGTTGTGAAGAATTTGTCTGACCAAATCAAAGTAAGACTCATTAACTACATAGTACTGTAGGTTTTCTGCACCTTCTACGAGGTTTGCACCGCCATATAATCCTTGATACATCATTCTTTCGATAGCAAAATCTCCAGAAGTAAAGTCAACATCCATTCCTGCCCCATATCTAGTTCCGGTTTCTTGTACACCGTATACTGAAAATACTTCTCCACCACCAGTTGCAGTATTCATTGCAGGTAGGGTAAGGCTTCTACTATTTTTAAAAGCACTTGTTTTAAATACTTCTTTAGGAATTATTAAAAAGTTCTCTTTAACAGAGTACTCATAATTCTTATAGAACCACTTTTTAGCTCTTTTGACTATATTTTGAACCTCCTTTTTAGGAAGATTCATAGGAATCATACATGAGCCAGTAACATCGTCAGCTAATTCGTTAATGAAATTATTAAAACATTCACTATCGTAAGAGGGTGGAGTGTTTAAAGCGTTATTATCGCCTACAAATATATTACTCATTTCTTTACTTTATTTTTCTATTTACTCTATTTATTTAATTGTTTAGTTAAATATTTCACGCTTCAGTATATAATATCATTTCTGTATCGTTAAACCTAGCTGTTTTTTTATCGTATGTACCTTCTCTAAAAATACCTCCGTTCATAGTTCCTTTAAATTGGCCATGGCCAAAAACATAACAGTCTTTGGCTACGACAGAACTATGTATATAACAACTCTTTAATTTAGAGGAATTTATTTGAGAACTTTGATAGAAGTTACATTCAGTTACATCGGAACCTTCAACATCACATCCAAATATATCACAATGTATGAGTTCTCCTCTTAGAAAACACTTTACAAATTCATAAGCTTGAATGTCTACACAATATTCTAATCTACCATTCTCAACTTGAATTCTACCAGCATCTGAGTCATAGTTGATTCTACCTGAAACTAAACCACCATGTGTAAATAACTTCATTACTCTTTCTCTGATGCTAGGCCAATGTAGGTCTACAATTCTAGAGTCTTTTTGTAGGTCAACAAAAAGTTCAACGTTTTTCCATTTCTTTTCTATTTCTTTCCAGTTGTGAAATGATTTAATTACTCTATCATTTTTTGCAAGAATTTTTCTTAATTCTATCGCGTTTAATTGATTAAAATTAGAATCTTCAGTGCTCTTCCATAATTGCGATATGAATAAATCTAAAACATGTAATATCTTGCTGGTTTTCTTTTCCCAATCTTTTCCTCCTAAATATCTAAACTCTAAATAGTTCTTATGTCTTTTTTCAAAATTAACTCCATAATATTTAGAATCTGGAAAAACAAAGTTATTAGCATTAATATGGTTTCCGTCAAACGTGTAAACATCACTTTTAGGTAAAACAAATTTTATAGATTTTGCATAGGCAGAGTTCTCTCTATCTGGAAAAAACTTAAATATCTGAGATTCTTTAAAGTCTAAAATAAACTTTAAAACATTCATCTTAGATATTCTGTATTTGTCTCCTATTTTTTTCTTGTCAAAAGAAATATTTAAATGAATAGAACTTCTGTCATTAGTGTATCCGTTTTCTTCAATCCACTTACACACTCTAATAATCATTAATCTTGCATTATGGTAAGGTATGGCTCCTGTGACGAGCTCCATTAGTTTTCGACCACCACTCATGTCTGGCTCTAATTTAAAAACCTTATCAGTTACTTCAAAATCACTATGTGCCTCTTCTTCAACCCTAATCTCTTTACCTAATAGGATACCGAGCTCTTTGGCCGTCTTCTCAATACTAATGTTGGAGTAAAATTCAAACTCGACTCCGACTAAAGCGTTTGACAGAAATTTAGTTTCTTCTATGTTGTTCATTCTAGAATGTATACTTAAGTTGGTTTATATATCTCTCTAAAAAGAAGAAAGCCTGGAGGTTACCCAGGCTTAGCTTCTCAATAAAATCTAATTATCTTTTAGTAAATATACTAAAAAAATACGACCGGAAAAAATTCTAAGCAGATTTTTTATATCTTTAAGAAAACTTTTCTGGTTTCTTCTTCTATTCTGGATATTTCAACGTTAACTGAATTACCCTGTTTATATTCTTTTAGTGAATTTTCAGGAAGTTCAGATATATGTAAAAGTCCAGCAACACCTTCTTCTATTTCGATAAAGACCCCATAGTCTTTAACTGATTTAATTTTACCGTCTATTCTACAAGGAGTCTTGTATTTACCAGAAACTCCATTCCATGGATTAACTCTCTCAACTCTTTCAACCTGCGTTAAAGTTATTTTAGTATTGCTGATAATATCTTTTATTTTAAACTCTAATTCTTCTCCTGGTTTTATATCTTGATTCTTATGTCTCTTTAAGTAATCTGTAGAAAGGTCATTGACATGAATCATACCCGTTAAACATGTATTAAATTCTATGAAAACACCATACTTGGCACTTCCAGTTACATGTCCTTTTTGCATATTTCCTATATCACCTTTAAGCTTTTCAATTTCTCCAGGAATCATAGCTTGTAAATATTTTCTATGAGATACGACGATAGTCGATTTATCATGAGAATATGTCACAGGTACAAAGTACATTTCGTTACCTATAATAGATTCAAAGTCGTGTAATTTATTAATTCCAGCTAATGAACCTGGCATAAAGCATTCTACTCCTTGAATGTCTACCATGTAACCTCCACCTGGAATCATTTTTAATACTTTACCAACATAGGCCGTGTTACCTTCTTCGATAGAAGCTAAAATCTCATTAAATTTAGCGGTTGCCATTCCGGCACCAATAGAACCTACAACAAATCCTCTTCTGTTTAAAGATTTGTCGGAAGTTACTTCAACATCAACTATCATTCCATGTGCAATAGCATCTTTAATTTCAGAACTTTCTCTACCTAGGTCAATATAAACGTTTTCTCTAAATCCAATATCAACCGAAGCCCAGTTATCGTCAATACCATATACTTTACCGGAGTATGTTTGACCTATCTTTATTTTGAAAACTACACCTTCTTTATCGTGGTTTTCATATAAGTCAAATAGTTCTTGTGCGTAAGGTTCTCTTGAAAAGATTTTTACTCCTTTTGGAGTTTTAATGTGAGGATTTGGCTTTCTGGCCTTTGTCGGGCAATCTGCCTCGTATGCTTCCCAATCGAATTCTTCTACTTGGGAATCTGTAACTTCTTGAATCATTTATATTTTTTTAAAGGTTAAACTGTAAATTACTTTTTATATATCTTGTTTTGAGGTATAACTTTAGAAAACAACGGGCATAAATCCTATCATAGGGACCGGTCCCGCTATTGTTGGAATTCCACCTAGGTAAATAAATTTAAGTTCTAATAAGTGTAAACTACATGCAGATGCGACAGCAGTAGCAACTGCCGTCGAAGGAGGCCTATGTACTCCTGGTGTTTTAAATCTTTTTCCAGTATTCCATGCCCTTCTTAAATGATTAGCTAATCGCGTTTGACTACCATAATAAATTGGAACGTATATTCCAGTTAATGGAGCAGGTATAGCACATGGTGGAATTGGAGGTGTTTTAGATAAAGGCTGTACTCCGCAACTTTTCCAATAATCGATAATACCCTTAGCCATTCTCATATATCCATCATTACCTAGAGAATCAGGTTCATTATCATCACTATCAGCTTTGTTACTTACGCATGCAGTAAGCCTATTAAACCATTTATCTCTTTCTTTCTTGTGTTCGTTTTTCTTTTTATCCCTGGTGATTCTTTCATTTCTTAAACCTCCGAACCCAGTACTATCATTACCGCTTCTCGGAATTCTATTTCCAGTCCAGTTTACTCCATCATGTCTTTCATCATACGTAAACGCGGTGATAAACTTGTAATCCATCCACTTCGGCATATCAATATCGAATAGCGTATCAGGCTGCCACACATATTGATTTAACTTTTCAGCAAACTCTTCACGTATTTCTTTAACGTCAAACCTGTTTGTTATTTTCTTGTTAAGATTATTATTCGAATTAGCATTGCTTCTAATGTATCGTAGTTGAAAAGCCCAATCATCGTTTTTAACAGCTTCTTCATACATTTTATCATTTACGATTTGCTGAAGCTCTAAAATTCTATCCTTTACTCTTCCTGAAATTCTATTTACCAACCTGCCATATCCTCCTGCCTCATGAACCTGTCCTCCAAATCTTTTAACCCACCAGTGAAAATTTTCAGATTCATCATTTTGTAGCAAAATTCTTCCAACTAAATTTTCTACTATAAAGTCTAAAAGACCTTCATCCCTTGGATTAGAAGTATCGAAGTCTACTAGCATTATTGGGTCTATTTTAGGAGTAGGTTCATTCTTATCTGATTCATCTTCTAAAACATTAATAACTATGGGCTCTCCTTTTTCTAGTATTTCTACAGAAGCTCTTTTATCTATATTCTTTATTAAATTTTCTTCATCGTCAAAAACACTCTTAAAAACATAATTATATTTACCAGGTGTAACAGGCACGCTAACTATTAATATACCATTCTCATCTGCACTAGTGATAGGTTGTTCTTCTCCATTAAGCGTATATAAAAAATTATACTTTACATCTTCCGTAAATCCAAATATACTCATGGTTGCAAATAGTCTTGGTTCATTTTCAGCTTCTTCGATTAAAGCATTTTCAGCAGCAACCTTGTCTAATATAAATTCTTCTATATTAATACCACCTGTAAAGTCTACTTCTTCTTCGAAGGGAACTGGGCACATTGAAGGAAAAAATGAAAAGTAGTTAAATTTATCATAAGTATGATTCCTAGTAGGATATGGTTCATTTTCTCTATAATCAATATACGTAACTGTCTCACCTGCTTGTTGTTTTATACAGTGCTCTATTTCACAGTTCGGGTCGGTTTTAAAATTAGGAACAACAGAAGGTTCATTAAAGTCTGCGAATTTCGCTATATCCGGTTTATCGTCAAATAGTATTCTTTCTTCTGTATAAATTTGTTCAAAGGCTTCTACAAAGCCTGCATCTAAAACAGGTTTAATACCTGGAACATGCTTATCACCATAAGGAGATTGCGCGTTACCTTTAACCGCGTTGAAATACTCGTTAGAAACATAGAGAGCAAACTCATCTCTAGAAATACTACTCTGACTCGCCATGCGATCAGACACGTTCTTAATGAATGTAGGCCACTGTGCAGGCATTCTTATTTATTTTTTTGTTGATAATCAATGTGCTTACTTTTAGCAGTACTAATAAAAATAGGGGTGGGTGGTAAAGGTGCTCCAGTTGGACCAACTCCAGTTGGATGTGTGTGAGCTTTATAGTCATCTAACCACGCGTTTAACCAATCTTCAAGCGAAACACCTCTCACTGCAGGCTGAGATGGGTCTTCACTACCTTCGCCCGTGTTTGAGATAAAGATGTCTCCCGAGTCTAAAAATATTTTTTCATCTGAAGAAATTTTGATAATACCTTTTTCATCCAATTGAATTATTGGTCTTTTTTTAGGGCCTTCACCTCTTGTAATTACAAGACCGTCTTTGTCAGAATGATATATTCTTAAATTTCTTTCAGCATCATATACTAATGAAATAACGTTATGTGGTTCATCAGATGTATCTAAGATGTCTTCCTTTAACTCTTTGTTTTGATTAACTTGAAACCAATACTCAGGGTGATAAAGATTACCATTGTCAAATCTAACAGCTACAATGTCACCTACTCTAGGAATTGAATGAGCTCCAACGTGGTCTCTATTCATAGGTGTTGCCCATGGAATAGCATCATCTGGTAAATTATCAAATTTACCTATAACTTTTACCTTACATCTTCCTAAATTACCAGGGTCTTCGTTATCGATAACCTCACCTAGCCAATGAGTCTCTCTTAAATTATCTCTTAATAGTTCGTTATCAGTTGCCATCGTGTATATTTCCTAAGGATTCAGCTGCAGCATTATTAAGTGCAGACCCAACAGACGTTCCAGGTGGAAGACTGTCGGTAAAAATGTTTTCAGATATTTGTCGTGAAACTTCTCTTTGTTGGCTAGGAAGGTCAGTTGCACTATCAACACCTTTTACAAAATCTTGATAAATGTTTTCAAAGTTAGGTGTATTTCTTCTAACAATATCAGAGGCTGATTGCTTTAACTCATTAACTTTATTTTCGCCCATTCTTCTCAAATCTCCTTCAGCTCTTTCTGCTAATTCATTTAACTTTTCTTCTCCTTTAGATAACAGATAGTCTTTTAAACTTCCATGTTCTAGGTCCTCAGGATCGTAAGAAGGTGCATCTCTTTCATCGTTTTTAGAATCAATAATCATTCCATTTAAAACTCTAGCATCCATCTTATACATTTGTTCATACGTAAAATCAATTGTATTTACAGCTGCCTCGGGATTTTTACTTAAATCCGCAAAAACCGCAGAACCACTATCTAATAACCATTCACAATATCCTAATTGAAATAAAAAGAAAGGTCGGCCTTTAGAACCTGATATTCCACTATTACTATTTTCTATACCTAGAGAAGGTTTAAAATTCTTTGGAAAACCTCTTAGCCCTTCTTTATTCGCTTTAGGTATGCCACCTATCTTGGGCTTAGACTCATTTTTTATTTGTCTAACTTCAGTAACATATATTCCTACAGAGAATTTTCTTAAATTAGCGGGTAAAACATAAGTCCACTTTTCATCATCCCATACCGCCTTTTTATATAAGTGCATTAGGCCGGTAGCACTAAGATTTAAACTTTCTAAACATGCAATACTTATTACGGCATCATCTCCACCCCAGTATGCGTTTAATTTATTATATTTGGCTAATCTATCTAAACCGGTTAATGATTGAAATGTCCATGGCAATTGTAAATTAATCTCAAAAAGAGCTTTCTTAAAATTCTGAAGAGCTTCTAACTTTTCTTTCCATTTACTAGCGTTAACATTATTACCATCTATAAGTTGTTCTTGCATCCACCTTTCAGCTTCACCTGAGAATAAAGGAGACCTTGCAGGGTTTGACCTATCGAATAACAAGACAAACGACAAGTATGTCGGGTCTTGGTAAGGATAGTTACTAAGCTTTCCTTTTCTAAAGTCTTTCGTTGTTTTAAAGTCTGCCATATCTTATATATTCATTTTTGAAGATTAACCCATATTGTTTAATCTACCTGGCCATTCTCTTCTATATAGTACTAAGGTTTGTTTTACCTTTTCATCTCTGGCTTTATATACTATTTTCATTCCTCCAACTGTATAGAATCCACTTAAAAATTCATCTAAAACAGCAGGGTCTTTGAGGTCATCATCTCTATCGACCTTGTCTTTTACTTCAAATCCTTTTTCTTCTTTCGCCTGCTTTACACCATCTGCCGCAAAAACCTGTTGTTGTGTCTCTCCAAATATAGCAACAGGTACTTTTTGCCATCGATGTATGTTAGGTGAAAATCCATTCAGCTCTAGTAAAAGCTTACATTTAGTAGATTCAACCATGTTTTGATGATTATGAATCGCAGCGAATGAATAGTTTAAATGTGTACTTGCAGTATCAGGGTCTGTATTTTTTCTACCTGCATACTTATACTTTATTTCTTTTTTATAGTGTTCTTCACCCCTTCTACCCTTCTGAGGCTCTTCAATATCCTTTAACTCTTTACTAGCTAAAGCTTCCATTTCAAAACTAACAACGCTTTCTTCAGAATCATTTTCAAAATATTGCATTACTCTTTTATATCCATTCTCTTTTGCGGCTCTTCCAGCGTCCTGTTTTACTGAATAACCCTGTACAAAAAAATTAGTTCCTTCTACCTTACTATGATTAGACAATAACATAGGACCTTCATCTTTATCCTCTTCAGGGTCTCCGTCTGCATTCTCATTGTTAAAGTTTTCTAATAGATTAGCAAAAGTAAGTTCAATATCTTCAGGAGAATCTAGTAACGTATTAACATCAACATAATTTAAATAATAATAAGGGTCAATATTATATGTTTGGAATGATTCTTCACCTACATACGAATGCTTTACTAGATTATTAAGAATATCTATAGTAGGTTCGTACGCTACAATTAAATTCATTTCATCATCAGATGAGTCTATATTTGTTGCTAATCCTAGACCTAAATCATTAGCTATCGCTTCAATGTGGTCAAGAGAAGTTCCTTTACCAAAGGCTTTACAATCTTCCGCAAATAAACCTGGAACTTTCATTTTACCACTTAAACTAAATTTAGCTCCACCAGTTCCCTTCTCAACGTTGTTTTGTTTAGGACCTATTACTGAATCTATATCAAAATCTATTCTAATATCTTTAAAGGTATCTACTTGTCTAGATGCTATTCTAACATTTATTACATCTCCGTCTCTGGGAAACTGATCGGCCATAAGGCCTGCTTGTCCATCTATGATAACAAGAGAAATGCTAGGAATTTTACCTTCAACATCTATTACCATAGATTGTATGTCTGCATCATTAAAAGTATATCCATTAATAACAATTAGCGGTGCTTCATTTCCGTAACCGTGTGATGTTTTACTACCTCCTTCTTCCTCTTGATATGCTTTGTATTTTAGTTCATCAAGCTCAAGGGTAGGTTCAGTAATTGTAAGTATATGATTATCTAATGCCATACTCTAGTTTTAAATGGTTATTGTTCCTCCACTAATTTCGATATTAGTCTCGTCAGTTTTTAACACGTTTGGAGGAAGAATTTCCTTTGAACCATTTTTCTTAAGAGCAGCTTTTCTTTTTAAATAGTCTATTCTATTTGCGTCTTTTACAGGCAATCTCTTAGTATCGATAAATTGGTCTCTAACCGCGTTTTCAATTCTATCACTGTCTCCAATCTCTTTGACTGGCTTGAATTTTTTTAGAATAGTTGCGTTAGAAGGAATCTGTAAAACGTCTCCTTCTGTTATTGTAAATGGATTTGAAATTCCATTAAATTTTAGAATGTAATCTACATAGTCGTGGCTTCTGTAAAACTTCAAAGATATTAAATCTATTCTACAAGTTTCATCAGCTTCTACCGTATGTTCAGCAATGACAGGTGTGTTATCTGGAAATAACAGGGTAGGCTGTGTCATTCTAAGCTTGTCGCCAATAACTAATTTATTTTTAATAGTTCTAAAATTCATTAACCGTTACTTATTTTTCTAAATTCAGAGTTTAATGGATTAGAGCCACCTTTTCTGTCTCTATTACCATATTGACTCACGTCAAATGTATCGTTAATATCTGCGCTATCAGCTGGTTGTAAGTAGAATCTTCCTCTTCCTGCGTTAAACATTGATTCAATATCTGCCTTATCTCTTGGTCTACCTGGTTTTAATGTAACCTCAACTAACATTTTTTCAGGAAAATCTTGTAATCCCATAGGACCATCAAAACTAACTTTAGTACCCATACATGCTAAGTTACCGATAACCATTATTGGATTTAAAGGATTTCCAACCGTAACATGCCATTGTCCGGTAGGGTCACCTGTTAATAGTGCGTTAGCAACTTGTCCACCTTGTGGTGAATTAAAAAGTTTTTGAAGAGTACCTCCAATAAGATTGTTTAGTACTTTAGAATCTTTTCCTTCAAATATACCCGCTATATCGTCACCAACTCCTTTAAACATACCTCCTAAATCACCAACAACAGATTTTAAGAAGCCACCATATTTACCTTCTCTTAGTAGTTTTAAATCTCCTAAAGGTTTTCCAACAGAACCATCTCCAATGTATCTAACAGCACCTCCCCAGAACGGAGCAGTATTATACGTTAAGGCCATTATATTTGCCAATTGGTCTAACATCATAATCTTAGGGTTCGCACCTGCAAAACTTCTAAGTTCGTACTCAAACTTAAGAGTGAACTCTTGATTCATAGTAAGACCCTGTTCTCTTGCTAAAGTCTCTTTAATAACATTGTATGGTCCAAAGACGTGATTAGGGTATGTGTTCTTAAATGCATCGTAACCTGCATTGGCTTCTTTAGAAGCAGATTCATAAGCTCCTTTTCCTTCAGCAGCATTAGCACCAGCCTTTAACAAAGTACTACTATTAATAAAACTACCGAATGCACCACCTTTTCCTTTTTGTTGACTCTGAAGAGTTTGAACTTCGGCAGTCTCCGGTTTCCAGTTAATACCTGTGTCAAATTTAACTATCTCGGTAAAAGCGTTTCCTGGAGCTTCTCCCATCCATGTAACTGCCCTAGCAATATCAGGCTGTTGTAACTCTTCCATAGCTCCGTCAGCTCCTATTCCTTGTGGAGTTACAATATCATCAGGGCATGGAAATGGAAATCTACGAAGAGTTACCATCATATTGTTAGGAATCTTACCAAAGTATTTACATAATGCAAAATCAGAATAGTTATATCTATATCCTAGATTTGGTGTTCCTCCACCTCCTGTCTTCTGGCCTGTTAATTCTATTATTCTATTTACAGTTGGATTCTGAAGAGTTTCAGGGTCTATTTTGTTGTATTCTATTTTCTTATTTCCTTTTCTAGTACCTGTTAGGGGAGTTCCTCTAAAATTTGATAGTGAGTATTTATTAAATACAGCATACGGCCTTGGACCATCTGTAATTAACTTACCTGCAGAAACGCCAGTTTCCGGTTTATATTCTACAGAAGCAAATTCTTTAGTGTAATAGATGTTACTTAATCCTTTTACATCTAGTGTATTAACGTCTGTTTTTCCCGCCTTTTGTAAAGTAGACTCTGTAATTTTAGCAGACTTCAAGTTATTACGTCCAGAGCCACTTTTTCTGTGCACTCCGTCCGAAGATTCTAAATCAAAAAAGCTAGCCACTTCGTCGGCTGAAGGTAATTCTATTCCAAAAGGCATAAGTAAGAAATATATTTCAATCTATATATCCCTATCTTTCTAGCTTATCTAGTTCTTCTGATGTAGGTCTATAAAAAAGTTTGTTGAAGAAGTTTTTAATTTTAGGTTCTCTATCCCCGAGTAATTTTTTAAGATGAGCTTCAAATATACCTCTTGTTCTATAAAAGTAACTTCCCTTTGAGTAAAAATTTCTAGTTGTCATATCATACAGGTCCTTGAAATTCTTTTCTATTAGAAAATCTTGTATACTATTAAACAAAGTGTTCACCTCTTTATATGTCTTTACACACATAACGGAATCAACGACCACCATATAAGCTTCCCAATTAGAATCGATAGCTACTTGAAAATCAGACATAGATTTATAGTTAGTTCTTTTAAAAGAAAATCTAGTTGTTTTACCTTTAAAGTCTTTGTCAAATCTCATGTCAAATAAGTATCTTTTTAAAAATTCTAAATCATCCCAGAATTTAGTTATTCTTATTTGATACTTTGGCATTTGTTCATCAAACTGAACATCATGTATAATAGCTGTTACAGGAAAAACAATATGTGAGTGGCGTGAATTAGATATTAAAGCATGTATTTTCTCGCCTTTCGAAAAAAGCTGATGTCTTATCATGATTCAATAAACTTAACATTGTCAAAATGATTTAATACTCCTTTTTTAGGATAATCATCTCTGTTAATAATTACTAGATTATACTCGTATGTTTTGGGTTCTTCGCAAGATTCATTCATAACATGTTTTAAGTTACTAACTGTCTCGCTATCTAGATTTTTAAATAAGTATATTAGATTGATATGTGGCTTGTTACCGTTAAAGAAATTGTTTATTTCTCCAGTTATATTTAATCCAATAATGTTAGAGTGTGGTTCTTCTCCATAAGGATCGGATTTGACTAACTTAGTTTTAATAGCAACATGGTCTACTACTTTAGAATCCGAGCCGTAACACCTAACATATTTGTTGAATTCTTTTTTAGAATTGCACCAAACACAATCAATCGTGTAGTTTTGCTCCATTATGGTTTCATCAACCCTTTTAATTTTCTGATTTCAGAATTAAGGGTTTCTAATTTATTTTTTATTTCCGGTACAGTAGGGCGATAATTATCACCCCAATCCTCAATGACTTTGATTTGATTTTTAGATTTGGAGTTACCGAAATCTACTCCTACATCTAGACAAACTTCATTGATAAACTTTATCTTATTATTGTTGTTCTTTTCTATTTCATAAACAACAATAGATTCATATGTCTCGCCAGCTGCATTGATGTTATCATCTTCAATCTTTTTGATAACCCCATTATCCGCCAGCTCTAAACTAATTTTTTGCATTTAACCTATTTCTTCTTTTTTCTTCAGCCTCTTTTCTTAGAGCTTTAGCTTTCTTTTTATCTTCTCTATAGGTTTCTTTATCCTTTATTACACTAGAAGCCCATGCTTCTTCTAATAAAGAGATTTCTTCTTCATTATATCCAATTTCTCTCCATACATTCTTAACACCTTTTCTTCCTTTTCCGGTTTCTTCGTTATAGTTACCTTCTAAGATAATTTCAAGCTGTTCACTTATACTAGCTTCAATTCTTTTAGTATGCTGATCGTGTAAGTTTAGGCCTTCCTCCCTTCTCTGCTTATACCATTCTATGGCATAAGGATGAAATCTTGAATATAGGTTTTTTACCTTTAAGTATGAAGAGGCTCTAAATTGAGCTCTTCTTTGGGTTCTAGAATACGTGGTTCTTTTAGACATTATAGTAGTTTTTAATATAGTTAGTTACTTCTTCTTTTAGAAATACTTGTAACTTATTTATCTCTATTTGGTCAATAGCATTTTGGGTGATAACATCAATAAGTTCAGATGAATCATCTTCAAATGTGTCATTTAACATAGAGAAAATATCTTTACTAGGAATGTTTAAACCAAATGTAGTTGAAAAACTTTCCACGTTTTTCTTTGATAGTTTAGAAACTAATTGCTTTAGAGGATTACTAACAGTAGAAAGATTAGAAGGTGTTTTAGGAGAAGAAACTTGAATAGTAGCCTTTTGAGTTTCTATAGGCGATTCTATACTTTCTTCTAATTTAGCGGCCATTTCTTCACCACCAGGAAAAGGTAAACTCCCATCTTTAACTTCTTCTAAAAACTCTGATACTACGTTTTTAAAGATTTGACTTCCATCTGTAAAATACAGAAAATCATTGTCTTCTTTCTCTAATTCTACAACTTTACCAAAGCTATCTCCTTTAATCCATTGGTATTGTTTAATTTCTTCTAATGTATCGCTTGACATATTTTGTTTATTTTTATATAGTGAATTTAAAAACTGTTTAAACCAACTCGTAGAACGGTTCTGTTTCTTTTTCATATCTTTCCATAAATTTACCTAAGAAATCAATGCTTTTATTTGAACCTATAAAGGCTTCTCTTTTTCTAATATAAGAAAAGTAAAAATCATTACTTCCGTATTTAGACAGATACTCGATTAAGACCTCTATTTCAGGTGCATGTAATTTATTAAATCCCATTTTTATCTACAATCAATTGTTGAACGGTTATGCCAGCTCTCTTTAATAAATCTATTCCTGACATATCCCTATAATTTTCACAGTAATAGACTCTTTTAACACCAGATTGAATAATGAGTTTTGAACAGTCGAAACATGGACATGTAGTAATATACATGTCGGACCCTTCAGATGAAAGAGTAGACTTAGCAATCTTCATCAAAGCATTTGATTCAGCATGTAAAACTTCAGGTTTAGTTACATCATCTACTTCACATGTATTATTGAATCCATGTGGAGTTCCGTTATATCCTGTAGAAATTATTTGATGATTTTTAACTACAATGCATCCAACCTGTCTTCTCTCGGCATAACTCAACTTGGCTATTTCATAAGCCATGTTCATATAAATTGGTTCTAACTGTACTTTAGGCATAAAAAAAGTCTATGTATTTATTATTATACATAGACTTTTCAAAAAGTTTAATTAGTAGAGATTAAGCTTCTTCTTCAGATTCTTCAGAGTGACCAGCATTTGTTGCCATCTCTTTCATCTCTTCCATTTTCTTAGTATAAGCTTCTACCATTTCATTACATGCAGCTTCGTAAGCTTCAATTGTATGCTCATCACCTTCTTTCATCTCTTTAAGAGCGTCAGCGGCCATCATAGCAGCTAGTGCAGCATTTTCTTTCATGTAAGTTTCAACAGTATGCTCATCATGTGCATCGTCTTCAAAGGCTTTAGCTTCTTCTTTAACTATTTCATACATTTCTTTCATCATGTCTGCAACGGTTGCAACGGCATCCATTTTTTCTTCAGCTTCTTCTTCCTCTTCAGCAACTTCTTCAGATTCTTCAGATTCTTCTTCTACTTCTTCTGATTCAACTACTTCTTTAGCTCCTTCTTCTCCGTCAACGATTTCAGCTTCAACTTCAGCAGCTTTATCTTCTGCTCTGTCTTTAGCGTCTTCCATTTCTTCTCCGTCGAATTCTTCTTTTTCAGTTTTATCAACTGTTTTTTCAGAAGGTTCTAAGCCAGCTTCTTTGCCTTCAGCTTCTTCAACTGATTCTTTATTACCCTGTACTTCTTCAGCTTCTTCTTCAGAATGCTCTTCAGGAGTACCAGCGTCTACTACTTCTTTTTCAATTTCTTCAGCTCTGTCCATTTCGGATAAAAACTGTTCGAATGATTTTAACTTTGCCATGTTGTTTTAATTTTGGTTTTTTGTTCTTATTTTCTATATATCTTATTACGTTGAGTAATTTTCTAAAGTATTAGAGGGTGTCAATTTTATTATCTTTCATCCACTTCTCTAACTTTTCAACAGCTGCATTAAATAATCTACTTCTATTGTAATCTTTCCCATGATTGTTAAACCATTCTTTAGCAATATAGTATGCTGGTTCTACTGGTTCGTCATTAGCAATCATATCCTCGACCATCTTACTTAATCCCAATGCAATCATTGCACCTTCCCAGAAAATGGCAGTGTAACCTCTTATATCATTCCACTTATCATTAACGAATTGACTACCTACTTTACCAAACTCCTTATCTCTTAGTTTACTATCTGCATATATCTTAAATAGCTTATCTCCTAGAGAATTAGTCCATATCGACATGTTATGTTGCTCTCCGTCATATACTTTGTCCATCATACCGGCTTTAATGATTTCTTTACGAGTTTGTTCTATCCATTTAGGGTATTTAATTTTACCGTTTTCTTTTATCCAATTTTGATAATCATATTTACTGACACTTTCATCGACAGAGATAAATTGTTCGAATAGTTTAATATGCTTAAGTTCTTTACTCTCTGATTTCATATCGTCAATCTCTTTAGATTTTTTCATAGCCCAATCTACTCCTTCATCTCCTCCCCAAATTAACCAAGAAACATATCCTCTGTCTTTCCATGGTTCGTCTTTATGTTCAGGTGCTATAGATGAGTTTTTACGGTGTCTATTAAAAGAAGCCATTCGCTTTACAGTGTCTGCTGAAACCTTTTCACCTTTTGCAAGTTGATGTGCTCTCTGCCATCCAACTGCGGTTCCTGCATCTACCTCATCTCGGCCATACTTTTCTTTCCAATCAATGGCTTGTTGGGCATTCTTCTTTGCAGCAGCAGGATAATCATTGAATGAATCTTCCATTATTTGTTCAATAATTTTAATATGTAATCCATGTTAAGATAAAAAGAATATCCGGCTCCTTGATAGCCGTGGTCCTGTTCAACCGTAAAACTCTGTCGGTATTTCTTTAACATTCTATTAATGGAATCTTCAATATCTTTACCGATTGAAGCAGAATCGCCTATTGATAATTCTTTGTCATTATCTTTGCCAGTAGAAGCCATGGCTTTAAAACCACCTTCTCCATAGCGGTAAGTGATTCTGTAATTAATAACATTGTCGTTAGTAACTACTTGAAAATTCTTCTCGTTTAAAAATTCTTCGAATTTATGTATCATTATTTATTACAAGTACATGAAGTACATCCACAGTCTTTTCCACAAGTACAAGATTTACAATTACAATTCATGTTGCTAAGTTTTATTTTTACTATATATCACTATCCGAGATGACAACTTAAACTGCCTCTGCAAATTGATTAACATACTGTTGGAGCGCGAGTTCTTTTGCTTTTGCTTCTAGTTCAATATCTAGTTCCATGCCATAGGTATTAATATGATCGTATACATAATCTGCATGTGCACGTTTGTTACCTTGGGAAGCATCTTCATGTATTTGCTTACAGGAAGAGTAGTGACATAATTGTCTGACATTTTTAGGCCATGTTTTAGCTGCAAGTTTTAGAGCTTGTTCTTCTGGCATAGGGTCTTCGTAACACCAGTGATGGTGATAGTCAAATGTAATAGGGGTTTTACCTGTTAATAGATGTATGTCATATAAATCTTGAACAGAGTATTGTGCAGTTTTGTCGTCGTTTTCAATTACCAATCTGTCCGCTGCACTGGGAACCAGTCGTTTAAAGTTTTTTGCAAACCTTTTCTTTGTAGCTTCTTTATCGTCATACGTACCGCCAATATGAATATTAATAGCCGATTCAGGAGATTGAGGCATGCCTAGCATATCCATTATTTCACCGTGTTGTCGTAAATCTTTAAGAGCTTTCTTTACTACATTTTCATTTGGAGAAGCGAGGACATTGAATGGACCAGGGTGAAAGGTTAATCTTTGACCATAGGATTTTGCCAACTGACCGGCGCCTCTAAGAAGGTTTTTAATAGTTTTGTAGTTGGGTATGTCGACGAGTTCATATTCCGACATCCATGGAAACATATTACTTGACATCCTGTAAAGTGTAATGCCATTTCTATGATTCCATTTAATAATTTCTATCATGTCTCTGATGTTAGCTATTGCCAATTCAGATGCATATTCGATACCTTTTTCTTTAAAGGTTCTTTTTATCATTTTTCTACCGACGTATATATTAGATTCTTTTTTAAGAGTCATGTTAATACAACAGTAACCGTATCTTGCACTCATATAATTTTATATTGATTTTTTCATAATTGTTTTTTTACTTTTTGAATTAGCCTCTCAGCATAAGCCGCTTCTTCTAGAGTGAATACATCTAGGTCTTGAAATAAAAGTCCACTTTTAGTGTTAACAAAGACAAGACTATTATCTAAAACTTCAACACCTTCTACTCTGTATATTGAGGAATCTTCAGGTCGTACGATATGTGTCGTATTTTCTATCCTGAGTACGCGCTCATTGACTGTCATTTAATAATAGTCTTTTTCGTACTTATACCAGTGGTCGGCAGAGGCACAGTCTCTAAAGGCATCTTGAATAATATAGTCAATATCCTTGCCACTAAGAGTTTTCCACCATCCTCCTATAACACCTTCTAATAGTGCTTCCCGTGCATCTTCACTCATATTTTCAGGATTCCAGGTTTTATTATTTTGAGCAGCCTTTGTAATACCACTACAACACCTATATAGAATAGACTCGTCGTCATTTGTTCTAGAACCTGAATAATATGAATTATCTTTAGGAAATTTATCGAAAATCTCTTGTTTACTGTGCCTCATTCTGAATAACTTAATAAGAGTTAAAAGCTCTTGGCCAATTGCAGTTTTTGCAGGGGAGTTCCATGAAACCCCGTTACATTCAATGTCTGTTACTTTCATATTTTTAAAATTCTAGGTTTTCGGATTCTAATGCCATTTCTCTATCAAATTCAGAACCATCTGATAAATTTTGTACTTGCATCATTTCAATGTACTCATCGGTTGTTATGTGACCACCATTTACACCTGCCCATAAGGCTAGTGCTAATTCATCTTTTAAAAAGGTTTTAATCATTTTTTATTATTTTAATTAATATACAGCTAATATACTAAATTCCGGCGACAAAAAAAAACTTTTAGGCAATTATTTCCAAAAAATTTGAATACAGATGATAGCAAGAGCTAAAATAACACAAACGGTAGTTTTTGTAGTAATACCTTCTCCCATTAATAACCATGTTAAAAGGGCAAAAGAAGTAATACCCATAGAGAATCCAATAAATCTACCAGGCCATATTAAACCATCATAGTGTTGGGCAACCAGTGCAGTTGCATTAATAAACATATAAGAGATTATAGTACCTAAGCCTATAGATAATAACCATGGATGGTTTTTAGCCCATGTACTAATAAATTGTCCGTTGGTTTGAAACCATATTAGAATCTGTCCTCCTAAGAAAAGCAGCATTCCTAGAATAAGTCCTCTCAAAATAATTGATTTGTTGTAGTTAATAAATGAGAAATAAAAGAAGGTCGATGTAAACCTGTAGGTCCATTTTCTTTAATAGCATCTATATGCTGTTTTGTTCCATAGCCTTTGTTAGAATTCCATCCATATCCAGGAATCTTTTCGTCCATCTCCTTCATATACATGTCTCTTTCTGTTTTTGCTAGAATAGAAGCTGCTGCAATTGAAGTGTATTTATTATCTCCTCCGACAATGGTTTTAAAGGGCTTTCCATCAAACCCATGAAACTGGTCGCCGTCTACTAAAATAAAATTAAAAGGATAGTCTATGTATGTTTTTTCTAGGGCTCTTCTCATGCCTTCTAGAGTAGCTTTTAGAATGTTAGTATTTTCTATAATGTCAATGTCAACATGTTCCACCGTGTATGCTAATGCATTCCTTAATACTATTTTTCTAGCTTCCTTTCTTTGAGCTTCATTTAAAAGCTTAGAGTCTTTTACTAAAGGATGTTGAAATCCATGGGGCATAATAGTGGCAGCAACGGTTACAGGACCGGCCAAAGCTCCTCTTCCTGCTTCATCTAATCCTATCTCTACGATATCCGAATTTTCGTTGTAATTTCCTTTAAGTAAGATTTGTTTTGATTCTTCCATTATGTGTATTGTCTTATTGTTATACACAAAATATGGAAAATGTTTACTCGTGATTAGATTTCCATTTGTCGTATCTGTTTACAACATCTTGTAAAATCTTAGCTCTTACTATATCTTTTTCCGTGAATAAGTGCTCGCCTATTCCTTTTATTCCTTTCATTAAATCTATGAAAGAAGGAAGGCCAACACTTTGTTTTGATATATCATATTGACTAACATCCCCGGTAACGATCACTTTAGACCCTTTACCCATTCTTGTAATAAATAACATGAGTTGTTTAAATGTTGCGTTTTGTGCCTCATCTAAAATCATTAAAGAATTGTCAAAGGTATCTCCTCTCATATATGCAAGAGGTCTAAATACTATTATTTCTTTTTCAATCAGTTTTTGCGTATGCTCGTCTCCGATTATCTTTTTCATATTACTTATATATGAAGTCATAAACGGATCGATCTTTTCAGAAACATCACCTGGCAAAAATCCTAACTTTTCGCCGGCTTCCTGAATAGGTTTACATAAAATTACTTGGGATATTTTCTTTTCTAGAAATAACTGAAGAGCTGTGTAACATGCTGTAAATGTTTTTGAAGTTCCGGCTGGACCAGAACAGAAAGTTATTTCATTACTAATTATTTTTTCGACATATTGTTTCTGGCTTTGTCTAAGCTGAACCTTTTTTAAAGCGTCTAGCTTTAGCGAAGGTCTCCTCTGTGGGGTTTTTCTGTTACTCATTCAATTGATTTTTTTAATCACCTGACATTATGACAAGTTCTTTCAACTTCATTAAAACATCACACTTTTCATACTCTTCTAATTTTTCAAAGTATTTAATAAGTATATCAATGAACTGACTTCTTTGACCTTTACCATGTGGAATCTCGACGGTATCTTTCCCCTCTTTAAATACCACAAATCGGTTTATGGTCTTGTTAAAATTTCTTGTGATAATATAATAGCTATTTCTCATTAAGCTATCTTTATCGCTGCCCTTATATTGTGCCATCAGTATAGAGAGTTTATTCCAGTTAGTTTATATATTTAAAAATATACCACCGTTAAGAAAAATATGGAGTAATGATAAGATAATATTATAGCTTAAAACTTATTAGACAGAAGGTCTTCTATGTCTTCATGTATTTCCTTAGATGTAACCTCTAACTCAAACATGATATTAGCTTTATACATTAATTCTTTAGAACCATTATTGAAAACAATAATAGTAGGTACTGTTCTTACCTTATACTTCTTTTTAAGTTCAGGTGATTTTTCAATATCTACTCTGTAATATTCTCCTTCTTTAATTTCTTGCCATTCTGGAAATGGTTCAGCAAAAGATGCTACGAATTCTACAACGACAATTCCTGTGTTAATTGCTTTGTCAAAAGAATCTTTAGTTAAATATTTAGGTTCTGTGTCTACGTTTCCTACTGGGTTTGTAAAACTAAAACTCCACACGGAAAATGTAACTAATAATATGCTTAATATCTTTTTCATAAATCTTATCTAAATTGGAAGTTTAATCCAGCTTTTGCTGAGTAAACTTTTCTATCCCAAAACTTAGTGTAGTTACTTTCAATGTAAACACCTAAGTTTTTAGTAATCTTCCAACCAGTTGCTAAACTAGCGGTATAATCTAACCAGCTATAATCTAGAGTTCCATCTCCATGCCATAGCGCATATCCAAAATCTTCATCACCAAATAATTGCTGGTGGTATGGTAATACTGAAGCTGAAAAATGTAACCAGTTATTCTTTTCATAGTGGTAGAAATCTACACCTACAACTGCTGATAGAGTACCTTGGTCTTCTATTAAAGCTAATTGCTCTCTATTATATGGACCTACAACCATAGGACCAAATCTATTAGCTCTAAAGTCTGCATCTGTATCTGCAACTCTTTGACCGTCTGGAGCAGTCCAGTAATAGTCAATTAAATCTGTTTCACCGTCAAAATCTGTATCAATAGCATAAGCATTGTCTTGAAAACCATATTCGTATGCTAGTTCCCACCATTGTCTTAGTCTTTCTTGACCAAATTCATCTACAAATGGTGTTTCTAGGTAATCTCTAATTGGTTCATAACCATAAGGTCTGTGACTTCTTCCGATAACACCAACTGAAAAGTTTAATTTCTTTCCAACGGGTAATCTATATCTTAGATCTACTGAGTTGTATTCTAGGTCAACAAAACCATCATTCTTAGATTCTACTTTAGCTACAAAACGCTTACCTAAATAT